>ENA-OZTA01000926-OZTA01000926.1-human-gut-metagenome-genome-assembly--contig:-NODE-926-length-8175-cov-7.831650_pt1 | contig 8175 bp, 8 predicted proteins | sample MGYA00244129_ERZ653980 | MGnify/ENA primary metagenome ERZ653980 (study PRJEB26926, sample SAMN06164589) | human gut metagenome | biome: ENVO:00009003; feature: ENVO:2100002; material: ENVO:00002003... | reverse complement strand
AGACACCTTGGATAGGTTACTTCTGGTCTGGTTGTGCAGGAGAGTACAAGCGTGGACTGGAAATCATGGGCATCGGTGTCATTGACATCGACAACCATGAGTGCATGACTTTAGGTTCCATTCAGACGCCGGATTGCAAGACCTTGGATAATATGGACAAGAACCTCGTTGACTGGTACTGCAGCTATCTTATCAGTAGAAAAGACAAGATACAGAGCATATCAAGGTAAGCGTCTCCGCGATTCTACCTATGAAACTAAAAATAAAAGGCTAGTGAGTTTTGGTTTACTCATTAGCCTTTTTCCACATGTCTGGAAGCAGTTCCCTGTATTTTTCTAATGGCGTATTAGGTTGCCAGTCCGCCGTTCTGTTAATCACATCTGTTAGATACTCAAACATATTAACCTTATGCATTCTGCATGTAAGAGCTATGGTATAGAGTATGGCTCCTCGTTCGGCACCTTTATGGCTGCCGAAGAACAAGGAATTTCTTCTTGAGATGGAGATATAACGGTTTAGGCGCTCCACCTGATTATTGTCCAGAAAAGTGTCACCATATTTGAAGATATCAAGCACGGCATTCCATTCATTGCGTAAGTAGGTAATCGCCTCTTGAAGTTCGCTCTTTGGCAATAAATCGCCGCGCTCTTCAATCTCATCCAGCAAATCTTTCAGATCCGCAAGGATTTTCGGAGCATATTTCTGTCGGTACGCCAGATTCATTTCTACCGTCCAGCCATCAGTGCCAACTTTGCAAGCTGGGCGATGCTCTTTCTGTCAGTTTGTGGGCAGTGGGCTTGTTAAGCGTAAAGCCATGGTCCTCAAAGTAACGGACAATTCTTTCTATAGGCAAGGATTGTATATAACGCAGTTCCATCAGCCCTGCTATGAACGATTCGTCATAACTGGAGTTCAAAAATCCGGATCATCCGGATATACATCGTGCACCACTTCTTCCATATCGTAATGCATGTCCCGCCTGGCACCGTTGTTCTTCCTGGCTTTGCGTTTGGCAGCTTTCTCCTCTTCCTTTCTCTTTTGCTCTTCTTCGGACAAAGCTGTTTGAGCAGCGTTCTGCTTTTCGGATGAGTTGGACATAAGTTTGGCGAGTCCTTTAGCAATGCGTCGCTGCCTGCTAAGGGATTCGCCTTTCTGAAGGAGTGCTTCATTAAGCGAAGCTATTTCTTGTGTCAGAGCTTCAACCTGCAACAGCAGCCGGTCATTATCAGCCCGTAAGCTTGCAATCTGTTCCTTCAGCAACTCTATAATCTCATCTTTTTTCATAACGTAAAGATACTAAATATTAGCGTATTACGCAAGAAATAAAGTGGCTAATTTGTGTACTATTTTTAACAACTATGCTATTTAAAACTATAGCCTAAAGCGTTTTCGAAGTCGTACAGAGCGTAACGACACTCCATTTAGGATAAAAGTCAAAGTGGTGTAGGGAATCTCATAATGGCCTGTATGCGGATTGAGGGCCGGAAGTTCAAAAGTGCCACCTTCAAGGCGTTTGTAATAAAGTAAGAATCCATCGCCATCCCATTTGAGAATCTTAACCCCACTTCTTCGTTTGCCAAAGAAGATAAAAGCATCACCTGATACAGGCGACAATTGACTCATTTCAGAGCGAATCAATTTGTACAGACCGTTTATGCCAAGATTCATCCGGATGAATCCTTGATAGAGATAGTACTTGTTGGCTGACGTTAGAGAATACATGATTCATCCTCCTTTCTCTCGTACAGGTTGACAAGCCTGATGATGCTATCCGCATCTCCCTGCTTGATACTTATCGTTGTACCACTGCTGAAAGTAACATTGACTCCGGCAAGCACGGAAGCCTTATGTTGCACCGGTTGATCTTTGGGTTCGATACGAACGAATGAGGATGATGGGGCACTTGTCTTTTGCGATAGTGAAGCCTTGCAGCGGCTGACTGAATAACCATGTCTTGATGCCCACTTGCTCATACCATCTTGATTGGTGTGTAGCTTTTTGCAGATTGCACGAAGAGTTACTGTCGGATTAGATTTGAGTTCTTCAGTAAATGCCAACCAAGTCTCTTCATAACGTTGTGATGCTCTTTGTTGCTCCATAATTTATATTGTTGATTTGAGGCAACAAAGATAAATCAGGGGAGATACTAATTCAATGTAGAACCGCGGAGACGCTTACATGCTTCTTTCGTTATGAGGCGAAGTATTTCCTTACTGAACGGAAACCTTGACGGTGTCACGCGACACTTGAAATTCCTGACCGTAAGAAGCGGCTTTATTTAGAAAAAGGGAAATCACTAAAAAAACAAGTAAATACTTCCTGCTCATAAAATGATAATTTTAATATTCGGGACGAACATTTGGCTATATCAGAGATTCGGGACGAATGATTGATGAATAATCAGGTTCAATAAGGATTACAATTGCACAGTTATTATTCCGCAGTTTTCTTCACCGGTACCGCGAGTCCACATATACAATTTCGCTCCATTTGGGAAAGGATTGCCCACGATCATAATGTCATGACCGCTTTTCACTTCTTTACCAAATTGTACAGGGCCGTTAGGCGTGTATTTCCAATAGTACGCGGTCGTATATTCCACCCAACCCCATAAAACTTTCTTAGACGCATTTACACGGATAGCCTGCTGGCTTCCTCGTACACCAATCTGTGCGGTGAACTTTCTTTTCTTCGTTTTAACATGAACCCTGTTTATGCCATTTTCAATTGTTACACCCAACGGAACAGGATAAAGTAAAGAAAGTTCTTTCTTATATCCATCATAATTTTCAAACTCCCTCAAATTCTTTCTCTCACCGGCGATACATACGAATCCTTCTGGATTCAATGTGATTGCTTTGCTAACATTCAATACAGGCATATATATCGACAAATCGGTACTATCCTTTTTGTTAAATATAAAATCGATCTGGTAAGCAGCCTTAACAGATTCATATTCCTCTTTGCATGTTGCATTTAATATTTTTTCCAAAGCTTCACTGTGTACTCTATACATGGAGGTGAATCCTTCTTGACTAGATTCCCATTGCAGAAGCTCCTCATCAGTCAACATACTCAAGGAATCAATTAAGGCATTGTATTCTTCCTCACTCGAAAAGGAAAGAATGTTTTCGTGTAAACTCCTGGATGTAGGAAAAGAATCTTTTTCCTCGTTCATCGGATTGTTAATTATATCATCAGAGTGGCATGATGATAAGACTGTCATTGCCAAAGCAAGACTAAAAAGCGTTTGTTTCATACTTGAAAAACTTAATGATTGATTATTATTTAAACATGGGCACATACAATGATATGCCGAACTCTTTATTATTCTTTATGTTGGAAGCAAATGCATTGTCATACAATGGCTTGAAACCATGCTTGTAAGAAGCGGATAATTTCATGCCGTTATTAAACTCATAGCCCAAGGTGAGAACAACCGGAAAGTCGAAAACCTGCCCTTTCAGGTTTTCCTTCAATTTATTGGTTTTGAAATAACCGGTTGGTTCAATGCCAATACCGGCATACAGTCCGGAACAGATGCGGTAATTGATTGCACCGTTCAAGGCAAGTCCCCATATCCATGCTTTATCAGACCACGGAACAACGTCGTTTCCATTCAAATCAAAAGACTCTGCTTTTCCCTGAACAACTTTTCCCAATATGGAAGCATCCATCCAGAAGCGATTGGAAAGTTTGAAGCCAAACTGGTAGCCTAAATGGAAGCCTACACCGGGTGTCCATCGGGTTTCGGGGTAGATAGTGCCGTCCGCCGTTCCCGTATTCATGTAGTAAGAATATCCCGAATATTTTCCCAAATGTCCGTCCGTAACACTGATAATAATGCCGGATCTTTGTGCAAAGCATGCGATACCTGTCATCAGGAATAGCATGGATAAAATTGTCTTTTTCATTTTCTATATTATTTAGTTTTCCTATAAATTGTCTATCCATTCCGTCCGGAACATCCTGCATCCTCCCACAACACCTATCCCGTTCGAAACGTTGGTATAAGTAGAACGTATAGGAGCCAGTTCAGAGTTTCCAAGTCCGTTGTTTTTCTGGTCGTTCAATGATTTCAGATACCTGTAAAACTCTTCAGAAAGGCTATACAGACTAATTCTGTATTTCACTTGGCATTTGATATGCTCTACCCCTTCAGGAGTTATGAAGTCGTCTTCATAGTCTGTTTCATAATAGGTATTCAAACGAAGCGTGTAGCTTTTCCCTTGAATTTTCGTATCGTCCCAATAATACAGATTCCGGTAGAACCCGTTTTCAATCATCAGGATGTCGTCTAACCCGGAAGATGTATTCAGCAGAGGTTCGTCGTCCAAGTTCAACGCGAGGGGATTGCTTTCTTCTGAATACTTGCCATCGTTCCAGAACAGTTGTTTACGCTCCACCTTCAACGCATAATAGTCTTTTGTCAGCGCATGGTCCGTAAAGTGTATCCGAAACTGACACTGGCTCGGACTATCGTCTTTGTGAGCCAATTTGATGGATGTCAAAGGAAACAGGGATGGGACGACCGTAGCGGAAGAAACCGTTTTCATTCCTTCCACCGCTGCGGTTATGTTGACCTTGTCGCCATCTTCATACGCCTTTACCGCGTAATAGCTTTGGGCGGGGACTCCCGGTATGGAATCGTCCGTCCATGCAAGGGGTACCGCTTCACCGTTTACAGACAGGTGGACGTCCGCTCCCTTCAGTCCCCGGACGAGCTCGCCTTTCTGACTGACGGGAAGGCTGCGTGAAAGGTGTACTACCGTTGTGTCGCCGCTTCCCGGATAGCTGTATAGCACCAGTTTGGAGGAAGCGCCCACATCGTCCAGTTCAAAATGATAGGTACAGGACGAAAGTAAGCCGATATACATGGTCAGTAATATATAAGATAAAAGTTTCATTCTCTTAAAATTTGAGGGTATAACAAAACGAGGGTATAATGGGAAAAATACCAAATCCCTTCCCTCTGAAACCGCCATCGGGCAGACGTTCTATCCGAGTATAAAACGCATTCATGCGGCAATAGGCGTTATAGACACTGATGTTCCAGATACGTTCGAATCCCCTTTTAGTAGTACTTCGGAAATTAACTCCTAAATCAAGCCGGTGGTATGCCGGGAGCGTGATGTTATTCGGCTTCTCGTAAATCAGTTCAGGTTCGCTGGAATCCGGTGTGCCGGGGAAAGACGGTCCGTTTACATACTGGGTCGGGACGGTGGCACGGTCGCCACTGCGGTAAACCCATGCGGCGTAGGCATCTATATGGTCATCGAACTTATGCCGGAAAGCGATGTTCAGTTTATGTCGGTTTTCGAACTTGCTGGAATACCAGTCGGGATAAAAATCAGTAAACTTTTGCAAGCTCCATGACAGTGTATATCCTGCTTCAATCACATTGTAACGGTCTTTGTATGCCAGCGACCATTCCACACCGTAAGACTTTCCTTTGCCTGTTTTAATCAAATTGTCCCAGTTATCGGCAGGAAGCATCAAGTTGTTGCCCCCGTCGTATTCCAATAGCTGGCTTGTAGTACGGTAATACCCTTCCACGTTCAAGCGGATATGCCGAGGTAATTCCGTATAGATTCCGGCTGCCACTTGCCTTGAACGCATGGGACGGACTTTGCGTGTGGAAGGAACCCAACTGTCTGTCGGCAGGTTCAGATAGGTGTTTGACAGTTGGTGCGCAAACTGGCTCATTTCCGTATAGGACACTTTCATCGTGGCTTTTTCCGAACATTGGTAACTCATGGCCAATCTTGGCTCCACAGAATGAGATATCTTTCCGTCTGTCTGATAAAGGGTGTAATGCAGTCCCGTATTTAATTTCGCTTTGGAGGACAGCCGTATTTCATCTTCCGCATAAAACGTGACCTCGTTTCCCTTATAGCTGCTTGCGCTTGCTGACGATAAGGTATCCTTGTCCGTCTGATTCCTGGAAACAGTGCTTTGCGGATGATATATGTGATGCAGATAATTGCTGCCAAAGCGTATATGATGATTCGTGCCGGGACGGTAGTCGAATTCCATGCGGTATCCCATGTCGTCGATTGTGGAACGGTTGGACCGTTCCATTCCCGTCATGGAAGTTTGTTCCCCGTCGGAAAAGAAACGGCTGCCTTCCACATAATCATACATGGAGATATTGCGTGAATAGACACCGGTGAAACTGCCGGACAACTTCGGGACGATTTGACAGTTCCACGTCAAAGCCGTAGTCAGGTTGCCCCATTGAGCCTTGAAATCGGAGTCGTAATGTTCCCCGTCTTCGAACGTCTGCCGGGCTTTTGTCTTCAGCAGGTCATTTCCGGAATACACGCTAAGGGACAGTTTATTATTGTCCGAAAAACGGTGGGTGATTTTCCCGTTGATGTCGTGAAAGGCATAGCGCACGTTCTTTTTGTCATCGGGATTGGAACGGTTGAGCAGGAAGAATGCCGGAGCTGTGAAAAGATCTGCCCAACTTCTTCGCATGGCTATGTTGAACGAGGTCTTGTCTTTTATGATCGGGCCTTCAAACTGGACTCTGCCATCGAGCAGCCCCAAGGAGAAAGTCCCGTGAAACTCCTTCATGTTCCCCTCTTTGGTGCGTACATCCACTACGGAAGAAAGTCTGCCGCCGTAACGTGCCGGGAAACCGCTTTTATAGAAATCCACGTTTTTGATAATATCCGTATTGAAAGCGGAGAACAGCCCGCCCAAATGGTTGATCTGGTAAAGCGGTGTTCCGTCCAGCAGAAAAAGGTTCTCATCGTTCTTGCCTCCGTGTACATACATGCCGGAAAGCAGCTCCGTTCCGGAAGCCACACCGGGAATATTCTGGAGGGTCTTTACCAAGTCCGGTGAACTAAGCAGCGAAAACTCCGTATTCAACTGTTCCGAGGTCAGCGACACTTTGCCGGTCTGTGTCGTGCGGAGGGAAGCGTTCAAGTCTGCAACCACTACAACTTCTTTCAGTGCGGTACTGCTTTCTTTCAGGTAGATGACACCGTTGTAATTGGAACTCAAATCCACCTCCTTCACCACATCCTGATAACCTATATAAGAGAAACGAAGTTTGTGTTTCCCCTCCGGCAGCGTAATGCTGAAAAATCCCTGTTCGTTACTCAGTGTGCCTTTCAGGGTATTCAGGTCAAGGACAGTCACATTGATGAGCGTTTCTCCGCTGTCTTCACACACATATCCAGAAAAGGTATAGTTGTTCGGACGGAACAGCAGGACGTATTCATCGCGGATTTCCCATTTTATGCCGGTGCTGCCAAAAATCCTTTCCAAGTTTTCCTTCAAAGAATTTCCTGCCGAGGGAAAGGCTTGGGGCTTAGCAGTCACCAAGGATGAATCATATATAAAAGTTATGTTGTACATCCCCTGCATCAGTTCGATAGCTTTTCTCATTTCCGTCATATCCTGTTGTTGAGCTTTGATACTCATACATACACAGAATAGGAACAGGGTCAGTACGATTCTCATTGTTTCTTCTTTTCGATTCTTACATTCAACACTTTTTCTATAATCTCAATAATCTCATCAAGTCTTTTGTCCTTAAAACTGGCTGTCAGCCGCCTGTCTGTCTTATTGGCAACCAACTTCACCTTGTAGAACTTCGACAGTTCTTCAAGCACTTTAGGTAGCGGGGTATTGTCGAAAATGAAGCTGCCCGTTTTCCCTTCTTTGATTATCTGTATATCTTTTCGCTCTCCCGTCACTTGCGCTGTCATGCCTCCGGTTAGTATCACGGTGTCCGATTGCCCGATTGCCGAAAACTGTACCTTTCCTGACATGACTTGCACGACAGTTGTGTCTGCATGACTCTCATCAACGGTAAAAACAGTACCTAATACTCTGACTTGGGACAGTTTTCCTTCTACCGTAAACGGGCGGGCATTATCATGCTTGATAGAAAACGCGACTTTACCTTCCATGTGAACCCTGCGGCTGGAACTCTGGTAATCTTTTGCGTGGAAACGGACGGAGGAATGCGGGAACAGGGTTATGGAGGAACTGTCCGGAAGCATATAATCCACGGGGTGCGAGTAAGCCATTACCTCCTTCCATGCTCTGTTTTCCCGGAAGCGGGGATAAATAAGAATTACGACCAGAATGGCTGCCACCATACCGGGAAGTATCCACCACAGACGGAAGGATTTTCGTGTCTGTTCCGTTATCTGG
>ENA-OZTA01000822-OZTA01000822.1-human-gut-metagenome-genome-assembly--contig:-NODE-822-length-8864-cov-6.003292_pt1 | contig 8864 bp, 10 predicted proteins | sample MGYA00244129_ERZ653980 | MGnify/ENA primary metagenome ERZ653980 (study PRJEB26926, sample SAMN06164589) | human gut metagenome | biome: ENVO:00009003; feature: ENVO:2100002; material: ENVO:00002003... | reverse complement strand
TCTATATTCTTACCTTGATAAAGGAATCCTGTCCGCAAGAAACATCGATCTGAAATGTCAGGTAAAATTCAACCCCAAGAGAAAGCCTTGGTGGTCGAACACCGTATGATGTAGCACTTGCTGTCCTTGGTTTCATACAATGCCTCTCCAATCTTCTCAATCAATGTCACATCCGCGACAGCTACTTTACATCTGCGTCTACAAATATCTGCATTCTTATATCCAGTTAAAATCGCCACCTGTCACCGCAAGCGATAACAGCTTATCCATCTTCTCTACCTCTTCAACGCCTCTAACCATCTGAATAAGCTTCGCAGATTCTACAACTTTTGGCATCTCCTCATCAGGTCCTATCTCCATATCTGCCTCTTCTCCACAGTATGGACACACCAATGTTGGTGCAATTTTTAAATCCAGAAACCTGCTTCCACACTCTTTACACTCATAATAACCGCACTGCTCTGTGCCATCCGGTACATAATACATATATAATTTCCTGCCTTTCATTTTCTTTAGTTTTATTTCCATGTCTTCCATACATCCGGCCGGTACCCGATTGTTGACTGCCTGCCGTTTCTAACCACCGGTGTCTTAATCACCTGCGGATTTTCAAGCACTTTATCCAGCTTGTCCTCATCTGATATGTACTTTATAAGTGCCAGCAAATCCTTATCTTTGCCATCCCAGTTAATCATATTGTCAAGACCGCCATTCACCTGGGCGACAGAATTAAATTCGCCCTTGCTCATGCCTTTTTCCTTCATGTCGATAAACTGAAACTTTATCCCACGCTCCTTAAAAAATCGCTGTGCTTTCTTTGTGTCATTACATTTCTTTGTTCCGAAAATTTGTATGTTCATGCTATTTGCTGTCCTTGGTTTCATGCAACGCCTCTCCAATCTTCTAAATCAATGTCACATCCGCCGGCAGCCACCACACGTATTGTTTTCATATTGCCTTAAGCTCCTGTGTATTATTTTGTATGCTTTGTTGTAAATTGCTCTGCAGATATCGAAGCAGATCCTCTCTTACAGGGTGGCGCATCTTCATCTCAAACTTGGTGGAATACCATTTTTCTCCAGCTCCTTAAGCGTCTGGAGCAACGGCATACTGCCTCCCACAGCTCATTCCATCCTGCATAGCCCATCGATACAAAGTATCTAAACCATACGCGCCATGCATCATAAAACAAGCTGTCTTTGTTCTCCTCCGCCAATGTCACCAGATCAGCACACCTTACTACATAGTCCTTATCCTTTGTGAAACGACCGGTTGATATGCCATTTTTGTAAAGCTCATACAGATTTTCAAGGGCAGCCTTTGCTGTTGTCATGTCAAAATTACAGGCCCCACTTTCGTTGATTTCATTGAATTTAATGCACTCCCTATAGTTTTTTTCTATAACGTTATCCGATACTTTATTTTCCATATTATCACATTCATCCCTTTAGTACCATCTCATGCCACTCTTCTCCACCCCAGGTAGAGTCAGCAATTCCCAGATCCTGCAATCCAAACTTCTTATACATCTCCACCTTCTGCTCTAAGCATGTCAGAAACAGCTTTTTTCGTCCGTTTGCCTTTTCACGCCGGCTGTAGCGGTACACGAGTTCTCTGGCAAGGCCCTGTCCACGATACTCCGGCAGCACGTCAAGGCCCAGAAGCATCACATTTTTACCATTCTCATCACATAAATCGATGTCTGTAAAGAACTCATCCCTGAACTTTTCCTCGTCTGTTGCCACACCATTTAAAAAGCCCGCCAGCTTACCGGTTGATTTGTCAATTGCCACGAGAAATAGCTGTGGTACCTTTGCAATTCTCTCTGTCATTGCCTTTGGAGAACATGCCTCATTCGGTGGGAAGCATATCTGCTCAATTGCTATTGCCTGTTCTACCTCGTCCGGGTGTATACTTCTAAATTCAAAATTGTCTGTCATTTTTTATACCTCATTCTTCTGTTTATCATATGTTAAGATTTTTGTGTTACCGGCCACTCTCAGGCGTGAACCGTAAAATTTTTTGTATATGTATATAATACGTGTTTTTGCTGATATAATCAATAATCCCCCCAAAATACCAAAATCAGCCACAAAAGCATTTTACTGCTTTTATGACTGATTTACGTTGAAACCTGACAAAAACCTCCAATTATTTTTATCTACTTTTCACCTATTCCACATTCTTTAGTGCCATGTCCATCGGGATTCTCTTTATTCTACTGAAATCAAATACTGTCACTATCAGGTAACCGATGAGCACAAACGCAAACATCTTTACATAGCCGACAGGTGTCATATGGAATGAAAACCATCCGCTGAAGGTCTGAAGCATTATGCGCCATACAATGTCCATTACTTTTGCACCAAGCACTACGCTGATAATATCTGATATAACCACCACGATGGATGTTGAGACCAGATAAAGGCTTGCAATTTCTCTGTTGTCGTAGCCTAAAATCTTTGTCATCGATATGGCTGTCTCATTTTTCTCGATGATGAGCTTCGTGAGCAGATATATCATGACGGCTGATAGCAGTATGCAAAGCACCTGGAAGTACTGCATGTATGAGCCCATGGAGTGGTCGAGCTGGTCTGCCATTTTGGTAATGTCGCGTATCGTGATTGTTGTCGCGATATTACTCTCATCGATATCCTTTATCTTTGTGTCCGACAAAAATCCACTGAATCTGGCATCTGCAAAATCAAAGGTATCCGCGAAATGCTCTATCGGCATAAACACCGCGATGCTCTGGGATTTATCGTAGGTTCCCTTCACCTTGAATTTGTATGTTTTTTTCTCGTACTGTGCATCAAGCTTTATTGTATCGCCCGGTTTTATACCATATTTGTCTGCAAATGAGTCTGATATGTATACCTCGTTATCCTTAAGCGAATCCATGTCCTTAAGCTTTACGTATGCACTGTCTGTTTCCACTCCGTAGACCGACACCTCCTCGTCAAAGTCATCTGACCTCCTTAAGAGCGATGTCATGTCAAATTTCTCTGCATCACTGTTGTCGGTTTCAAGCACGTTTCCGTCTGCATCGACATAGGATTTGAGTACGTACTGATATTTTGCAAACATCATACTGTCGGTATTTTTCTTGTAATAATCAAGTGTATCCGGCATGCCGACTGCCATCGCGAGCATTACCATGATGAAAAATATTCCCACAAAAAGTATCAGATAGTTTGCCACATTCTGGAACATGATTCGCAGTCTGAAACGGCTCATGAAGCTCCAGCGCGGAAGCCGCATTGCTTTTTTGCGCTTTGTTTTCTTAAGGTCATGACGCAGAAACTGAAGCGGTGTGTGCTGCATCATGCGAATTATTACAATAAGATTTACAACCAGCATGATAATTACCGGAGCAAGCGTTGTTTTTATGAATGCGCCCGGATTCCAGATTGTGTGGTATATCGGCAGGCTGTAGCTGTTGTAATACATGCCCACAACCACATCCTTGAATACCGTATAGCCCAGTATATTTCCTACTGCTGCTGCCAGAAATGTCACAATGACAGGCATTGAAAGGTAATGCCTAATAAGCTCTCCCTTTGTGTAGCCAGACGCGCGAAGCGTGCCTATCGCTGATGATTCATTTGCTATCGTATTGCTTATGGTCACTGCAAAAATGAATGCGATTATTACGATAAGAATGTCTAACAGCACTCCTCCCATGGCCTTGTCTGAGCCCATATCGTCCGTGGCAAAATTGATTGCCGGATTTGAGTAGCGTGGTGTGTAGTCCTCCACCTCATTGCCCGTTGCCATAACCTGTGACACCATCGCCTCAAGAAAATTATCTGATTTTTCCTTCTGTTCTATATCGTCAGCCGGCTCATCCTCGTATTTCCATGCATATGCATAGTGAATGCTCTTGTCTAGGCGGTCAAAGCCCTCCTTTGTCACCATTGCCACGTCAAACTTTATCGCATCAAACATCATATCGGTCTTCTTTTCATGCAGTGTGGAGTAATTGACATACGCTATGAGGCCCGATACCTTGAATTCTTTTCCGCTGACCTTTATTGTGTCACCGACCTTCATCCCCACGTTGTCTGCATGCATTCTGTCCACAGCGATTTCGTTCTCATTTTGTGGAAAAGAGCCCTCGATGAGACATGCGAGGTTGATATCCTCGGTCTTTGTATATACACGGATGGTTCCGTCCTTTTTGCCGTCTGCGTCGTAGTCCTCAGTCTCGTTGCGATAGAAATTCTCGTAGAGCGTGACAGGAGTTTTGCTGCTATCGCTGTCTTTTTCGTCTGGAGCTGTTTTTACCTCGCCTGACTCAATAGCCGTAACAAGCTCGCTGTCAGCCTTATCCTTCAGTTCAAAATGTCCATCCTCCTGCTTGTATTTACTTACTCCCTCATCCGCAGATGTGAGCATACTGTCGTTTGCCACATACATTCCGGATACAAAGCCTATTGTCAGCACGAGGAAAAGAAATACAACGAGATATTTCTTCCAGTCACCGATAATTTCCTTTGGTATACGCTTTATCAGAGGATTTTTTATCTTTTTCCTGCTCATAGGTCAAATTCTCCTTACCACTCAAGCTCTTCGGCCGAAACCTTATTTGTATTGATATCGTTGTGACGCACGGCTCCGTCTCGTAGCTTTATCACGTGGTCTGCCATGTTTTTGATGGCCTCATTGTGTGTGACCATGATTATGGTGTTTCCGTACTTTTTGTTGACATCCTCTATGAGCTTCAAAATCTCCTTTGAGGTGTTGTAATCAAGCGCTCCTGTCGGCTCGTCGCAGAGCAGTATATCAGGGTTTTTCACGATTGCACGCCCTATTGACACACGCTGCTGCTGTCCGCCGGATAGCTGATTTGGAAGCTTATAGCGGTGCTCGTAAAGCCCCAGCGTGTGAAGCAACTCATCGATATCCAGTGCGTTGTCAGACAGGTATGCGCCCACCTCTATATTTTCCTTTACATTCAGATTGGCAATCAGGTTGTACATCTGAAATACGTATCCCAGATGCTTTCTGCGGTACTGCGTGAGCTTTTTCTCACTCATATCCTTCAGCTTATCACCATTTATGCTGATATATCCCGAATCGGCGCTGTCGATGCCTCCGATGATATTGAGCAGTGTAGACTTTCCGGAGCCCGACGGTCCTAGCAGCACACAGAACTCACCCTTTGCTACTGAAAAATTCATGCCTCGCAGCACCTCCTGGCGCGTCTCGCCGCTTCCGAAGCCCTTTTTCAAATCCACTATCTCTAAGAACTTTCTCTCTTCTTCTGACATATGATATCCTCTCTTTCAACATTTCAAATTACATTTACCTTATATAAGGTTATAGCTTTAAAAACAATTACCGGTCAGATTGTACTTACTGTAGTTATCTATCATTTATACATGTTAGTGTTATCTAACTTCATGTAATAAGAGTAACGCTATTCTGCCTTTCTTGTCAATAAAAATTTATTAATCAGCTTGGTAATTGATTAATACAATGACTTTTGTCCACCATATCATTTTATTTTCTGACCGGATTAACAGCTTCAAGGCGTATGCATAATATAAATTAAATCTGTTTTTACGGAGATATGAATTTTTATGTGTGGTATTGCCGGATTCTGTAACTTTAAAGAAGACTTTGAAGAGAACACCGATTACTGGAACTTTCGTCTTGAGAAGATGCGTGCTGTGCTCGCCCACCGCGGCAACGATGCCAGAGGACGCTACCTTAAAAAGCATATTGGTCTGTCGCACAGCCGTCTGGCTATCCGTGATATCCTGTGCGGCGACCAGCCCATGACGCGCACACACAATGGCTATGATTACACAATCTGCTATAACGGTGAGATTTACAACACTGATGAGCTGATTCCCGAGCTGTCCGAAAACGGCTTTGTATGCTCCACAACCTCAGACACCGAGGTTATTCTGTACGCCTACATCCATTGGGGCGCTGATTTTGTCAATCGCTTAAACGGTATTTTTGCATTTGCCATATGGGATGCAGCTAAAAGCCGGTTACTTTTGTACCGCGACCGCGTGGGTGTCAAACCGCTTTTTTATGCCATCCGAGGGGATTCTCTGGTGTTTGGCTCCGAGCCAAAGGCCTGCTTTGCGCACCCTGCAGTAAAGCCTGAGCTTGACAAACAGGGCTTGCAGGAGCTTCTTGCTATCGGGCCTGCACACACGAGCGGGCTTTCCCTGTTTAAGGATTTGTTTGAGGTTTTGCCGGGACACTTCATGATTTACTCCCGGGATGGGCTGCATGATGAAACCTACTGGGAGCTTACAAGCCGGGAACACACCGAGAGCTATCGGGATACCGTTGCTCACACACGTTTTCTGGTGGAGGATGCTATAAAAAGGCAGATGGTTTCCGATGTGCCGGTATGTACTTTTCTGTCAGGCGGCATCGATTCAAGCATCGTGACCGCCATCGCCGCAAACTATATGAACACACGCGGTAAAACGCTCAACACTTTTTCCTTCGACTTTAAGGACAATGACAGGTATTTTAAGGCAAACGCCTTCCAGCCGGAGAGGGATCTGCCCTATGTCAATCGTATGCTTGAAGAGTATGAGACAGCCCACTCCTATCTCGAGTGTGATGAAAACTCTCTCTTCAAGGCGCTCTTTGCCGCAGTTGATGCAAAGGATATGCCCGGCATGACAGATGTGGACTCGTCACTTTTATATTTCTGCAGCCTCGTCAGCCGAAAAAACAAGGTAGCTCTTACCGGTGAGTGTGCTGATGAAATCTTTGGCGGATATCCGTGGTTTTACCGCAAAGAGCTGCTGGAAAGATATGGCTTCCCATGGTCATCGGATGTCGCTCCACGCCTTGCTCTTTTGCGTGATGATGTGGGTTTGGAGCTTGATTTATCCGGTTATCAGGCTTTTCGATATGAGGAGTCGAGATCAAAAGCCCCTCTCCTTTACGATGAGACCGGTGAGGACGAAAGTCGCCGCATAATAGGTTATCTCAATATCAAATGGTTCATGCAGACGCTTCTTGACCGCATGGATCGCACCAGCATGTACTCAGAGCTTGAGGCACGTGTACCTTTTGCCGACCATCGTATCATTGAGTATGTCTTTAATGTGCCTTGGCATATGAAATATCAAAACGGTGTGGAAAAGACTCTGCTTCGCGATGCTTTTTCAGATGTCCTGCCACCTGAGCTTTTGCACAGAAAAAAGAGCCCATATCCAAAGACTTATCATCCCGGATATGAAGCTCTCCTTATAAAGGGAATGGAGGAGATATTAGACTACCCTAACGCCCCTGTGCGCACTCTCATTGACACTGACAAAACGCGCGATTTTTTAAAGGCACCGGCAGAATACGGCAGTCCGTGGTTTGGCCAGCTCATGGCAGGTCCACAGCTTATCGCATATTTCATCCAGATTAATTACTGGATGGAGAAGTATCAGCTGTCTGCCTAATGCTCATCCATGACTAATTGACCTTGCGCTCTATATCAATGATGTTATTCTCTATGATATTGTTTTCTGTAATGTTGTTATCTATGCTCTCTGCCGAAGAGGTGCTTTCACTATTCTGCTCTTTCGGTGTAAATCTTCTCACCTTATCCATGAGCTGAGTCTTCTTCAGCTCATGCTTAAGCTCAACACGCTCACTCTTCTGCTGTCGTTTTTTCTCCTTAAGCTCGTACTTGGCCTGCTTCTTTGCGAGCTTATTCTGCCTCTTCTGCTCCTTTATGGCAGCCTTGGTCTCTCTTTTGGCCTGCTTTGCCACAAGCTTTGCTTCTTTTGCTTCGTTCTTTATGCGGCTCTTTTTATTTTTCTTTACGCTCTTTTTGGCAACCTTATGTAGTTCCTTAAGATCTGACTTTGCAGCCTTTATATTCTTTCTGTCCTTGCGGTATGGATTGTGCACAAAGTATCCCACAGTGCCTATCATCATAAGAAGCAGTGCCAATGCCTCTCCCGCCATCGTGACATACTCCAGATACTGCGGATACAGCTTGTAGCCTGCCATCTCCGCCGCTATCAGGATAAGCGGGATGAAAAACAGTATATTCTTTCGCTTTTGGGACAATAACGCTCCCTCCGCACCTACACACATGAGTACATACAGGCACAGCTGTGAAGTCGGCCCATAGGCATATGCCACAATCGCAGCCATTATTACAGATATGCAAAACACTATGAATGCTTCTCCGCGGAACAGGGCATTCCTGTACTCTTTTATGCCCTCCAGCTTGTCTACCGATATGCCATGCAGTGAATATACCTGGTCTGTGATATCCTCCATGCAGTCCTCATGGTATCGCTTCAGCTCCCTGTTGCTGTTTATATCAGCATCTATGGAGCGTCTGCGCTCTGTAAGCAGCTTCTGCTCCTCCATGATCTTCTCCCAGGCTTCATCCTCTGCCTCACGCTGAAGCTTCACCTGCTCGTGAATCCACTCGGCTCGCTGGATGCGCTCGCTCTCCTGCGGGATAACCACCTGCTGCGCGTCAACTGTCTGCTGTGGTGTTTGAATCTCCTGCGCCATGCTGTTATTTTCATTTTCATTATCTATCATTCCGGTTTTCTGCCTCTTTCTTCCAGACATTTTCTTTTCCTCTTGCAATTGTTATTTACTGCTATATACCTTATTAAAGCATATTTTAGCGGAATTTTCCATAGGATATGCGCATGATATCCGGGATTTTATGATTACATATGCTGTGCCACATCTATTCTGATAAGTGCCTTCCTGAGTGCAAACTCTGCGAGAAATGTGACCTTGTCTCCAAGTATTTCCGCAACCCCTGAAATTTTGGTGCCCGATACCATTAAATTTTTCAAATTTAAATTTGATAAGCTCCTCTAAGAGATTATGTTTCAATTTTCTTCTATGTATTTCAC
>ENA-OZTA01000816-OZTA01000816.1-human-gut-metagenome-genome-assembly--contig:-NODE-816-length-8884-cov-4.766338_pt1 | contig 8884 bp, 5 predicted proteins | sample MGYA00244129_ERZ653980 | MGnify/ENA primary metagenome ERZ653980 (study PRJEB26926, sample SAMN06164589) | human gut metagenome | biome: ENVO:00009003; feature: ENVO:2100002; material: ENVO:00002003... | reverse complement strand
TGAAAGTTGACAAGGATGCCCTTGAAAGAAAGTTGGCAGAAGTAAAAGATATTCTGCTCACTTTTCCCGATGATGAACCTCCCGTATTCACACTGGATAACAACGCGCTCAAGCTGAAGAAAGGAAAGAAATCAAAAAGGAAGCACAAAAAATAAAACTGACTGCCGATGCAAAGCATTTCTTTTTATGGAAACAACCGCAGTGTCTTTCGCTTTGAATCAACGGCTTATTTCGTTCTGCTTTCCATGAACCAACAAAAGATAATTTGCCGCTGAGGATATTTTATGAGTATAGATATTTCTTCCCGTTTCAATTATGAACAGCTTTTCCGTTTCGTCCTGCCCTCCGTGGTAATGATGATCTTTATTTCCACCTACACCATGGTCGACGGATTTTTCGTATCGAACTATGTGGGCAAAACGGCATTCACCGCGGTCAACCTGATCTTCCCCGCCATCATGGTTTTTGCCTGTGTCGGATTCATGTTCGGCGCAGGCGGCAGCGCCCTTGTGGCAAAGACCATGGGTGAGGGGCAAATGGAAAAAGCGAACCGTCTTTTTTCTCTCATCGTCCTTTCTGCTCTTGCCGGAGGCATATTGCTTTCCGCCCTGGGTTATTTCCTTATGCCCTTTCTTGCTGCCGCCATGGGCGCCTCCGGTGAAGTGCTTGCGTGCAGTGTCTTTTACGGCCGCACACTTCTTCTTTCCCTCCCCATGTTTGTCCTCCAGCGGGTATTCCAATCGTTCATGGTCACCGCCGGAAAACCTTCTCTCGGTCTCCGTATGACGATCCTCTCCGGTGTGACGAATATCGGTCTTGATGCCCTTTTCATTCTTGTTTTTAAATGGGGCCTCTTAGGCGCCGGCCTCGCCACAGTACTTTGTGAATACGCAGGCGGTCTTTTCCCTCTGATTTACTTCCTAAAAAGGAATACATCTTCTCTTCAACTGGTGAACCCGGAATGGGATGGTTCCGCACTTTGGAAGGCCTGCACAAACGGCTCATCCGAGCTTTTGACAAACATTTCCATGTCCTTCGTTTCCATGCTCTACAATTATCAGCTGATCACCATCGCCGGAACAGACGGTGTCGCTGCCTTCGGCGTGATTATGTATGTGGCATTCTTCTTCGAAGCGATTTACATCGGCTACTCCATGGGAACCGCTCCTATCGTAAGCTACAATTATGGTGCCCGCCGCGATGATGAACTGCGGAGCATTTTCCGAAAGAGCCTCACCGTCATTGCCGGTACCGGTCTTTTCCTCACGACCTCCGCATACCTCGCCGCTCCCGTACTGGCGGATATTTTTGTCGGCTATGATGAAACTTTAGCCACGCTCACCGTCCGGGGGTTTCGATTCTTTTCCTTTTCTTTCCTCCTGAACGGCTTTTGCATGTACGGCTCGGCGTTTTTTACGGCACTGAACAACGGCTTCATCTCTTCAGTGATCTCTCTCCTCCAGTCCGTTGTTTTTCAAATCATCGCCGTTATAGCACTTCCGCTATGGCTGGGAACAGACGACATCTGGCTTTCTGTTTCCATCGCCAAGCTGCTGGCATTTTTCGTGACAGTTTTCTTCTGGATCAGCTGCCGTAAAGAATACCATTACACCTAAAGAAACAAGTGTACAAAAAAGCATTTCTCCGAGATGAAAAGAGAAATACTTTTTGTATATCGAAAAAGAAAAACTTATCACTGCATAACCTTATTGAGCAGCTCCTGATAACTGTCCACATGGTCATAGGTCACAAGACCGTCTGACAGTTTTGCAAATAGCTTTCTGGCACAGTCAATCTTTGCTTTCTCAATCGGGCGAAGCTCCAGACTCTTCATTGTACCCTTGGTCTCAGCCACAAAGTAGATATGCCTGACCTTGCCCTCATGGAACACGATGGCCCAGTCCGGAGAATAATGCCCGACCGGAGTAGGAATGTAGAACCCCTTCGGCAGCTTGGCATAGATGAATACCTCGTCCGCACTGTCAAGGCTTTCCGCAAACTGACGCTCTACACTTTTTTCAGCTATGCCATCCGTGAATACATACTCCTGAATGGCTTTCTTTGCGGGATACGCCTTATTCATCGTGAGATTGTGCTTTTCAGCGGTAAAGATACTGCTGTCATAGCCTCCCCCAATAGTATCATAAGTAATATGTTCCACGATCATGGCAGCCTTTTGCTCTTTGATAAGCCGTACTGCCTTCATCATGAACTCTTCCGGATTGCTCTGATACATGGCAAAAATATCCGGACGGATCCCCTGCAGGATAGCCGCAACCGTTCGCCGTGTCAGCACCGTCCCCTCCGCAATTTTGCCGAGCAAATCATACGGCACCTGACCGGTATGTGTGTTATTCATCGTCATGGTTTTGCTCTTCGCATCATAAAAGCTGGCGCCTTCCCGTACCATGCCGGCATTCAGCTTGTCCTTCTGCCCCGCATAGGTGACTGTGTATTGCAGCCGGCTGACATACAGCTCGCTGTCTATATGGGAAATAGCCTTTTGAATCAGCTCTGTCGAGTCAAAATCTACCGTATAGGCGTATTTGTGGTTGATGGTTTTCCACAGCTTTTGGAACTCTTCTCTTTGGAAACGGTCATTCAGCGGGTTTTCCAGTACTTTCGGCTTATTGCCGTCCTCAAACATGGCTTTCAGCAGACTGTCATCATAAATCGCCTGTACCAGCGCATGAACTCCTTCTCCGATAGGCTTCAATGTTTCAGGCAGGGATGCTAAATGCCCGGCCTTCGCGTCTTCTCGGTATTTCCGTGTGACATGGTCATCCTCGTCCACATAGTTGTTGCGAACAAGATACTGATAAATGGCCCGTGCCTGGCGTTCGTCCACCTTGAAAGACCGACCGTCCAGCTTGAAGCTCCTTCCTGAAAAGTATTCGATGTCCGCTTTGCGGGGACGGTCATACAGTACGGCTTCCGTCTGCTTCTGAAGGCTGTCTACAAATCCGGCATAACTCTCGCTGGCAATGACGGTCAGCACATTGATGTCCTGCACCCTGCTTCCCAAGGCCTCCCCATCCATGCGGTTTCCGCTTTGGTTGACACACAAACGCAGTCCGCGTCCGACTTCCTGACGCTTTTGGGTCGTGCTGTCGCTATGCTTCAAAGTGCAGATTTGAAACACATTCGGGTTGTCCCAGCCTTCGCGCAGCGCCGAATGGGAGAAAATAAAGCGTGTCGGTTCCTCAAAAGAGAGCAGACGTTCCTTGTTTTTCAAAATCAGATCATAGGCGGAAATATCATCTGACAGATCCGTGCCACGCTTGACGGAGCTGTTTGCCATATGTCCCTTTTTATCAATGCTGAAATAGCCCTTATGAACATCATGGATATCAACGGCATCCATGTAAGCCATATAGGCCGGGTCAAACAGCGTCCTGTGCTCATTCATCACGGAAATGTACTCCTGCTCGAAAATCCTGCCGTACTCTCCCAAAAGCTCCTTTCCATCCTCATCATACTGACGGTATTTGGCAACCTCGTCGATAAAAAACAGGGACAGCGTTTTGATACCCATATGGAACAATTCCTGTTCTTTCTCAAAGTGGGAAATGATCGTTTCACGGATCTGCACCCGGCGCATATCGCTCTCCGATACATCGCCGGCCACATCGCCTTTGCGCAGCTCATCACCGTTTGTAAAAGTCAAAACGCCGGTAAACGGATCAATTTCCGAAACGACAAAGCCCTTATACTGCTCCATTTCCCCGGACAGATAGTAGAGATTATCTCCTACATTTAGCTTTTTGAATTCCCGTTTGGTGCCGTTTTTACGCGCTACCTCCAGCTCCAGCCGTGCCTGCGGCGGTCGTTTCGGCGATACAAGTATGTTTTCCAGATACAGATACTTGTCCGTACCGCGCAGATTCTTGACTTCGAAACCCTTGACTTCGATCCTTTTGACCAGCCTCTTATTGTATGCGTCCAGCGCATCCAGCACATAAATCAAATTGTGCTGCTTGGCGTGGGTCGCAGAATAGTTCAGCGTAAAGAGCGGATTGAACCGCTTGAGCGCCTTCTGTGTGACTGAATCTTCTTTGCCCATCTTCTGCGGTTCGTCCAGGATCAGGATCGGCCGGTTGGCTGCGATTACGTCGATGGGGCGGCGGGAACCGAACTCGTCCCGCTTGGTATAGATAATGCGCGCGGCGGCATTGCCCCTGCGTCCTTCCACATTCTTATCCTCATTCATGGACGCAGCAAAGGCCTGCGTATTGATAATCATCACATTGATGCCGGCATTACCGGAGAAAGAATCCAGCTGATCCAAGTTGCTGCTGTTGTAAATAAAGAAGCGCGCCTTCTTTCCGTAACACTCCATGAAATGATCCGCCGTGATTTCAAAGGACTTTTTCACACCCTCACGGATAGCGATACTTGGCACAACGACAATGAATTTGCTCCAGCCATACCGCTTATTCATCTCGAACATCGTTTTGATGTAAACATAAGTTTTACCTGTGCCGGTTTCCATCTCGATATCCAGCGAGCACCGCCCCATCGGAGCGACAAGCCCGGCTGATTGATGAATGCCGCTCTCATCCTGAAGTGTCCGGACATTATCCAGGATCTGCTCATCCGTCAGCCGGATCGCCTCGTTCTTAAAACCGGAATCATTCATCAAGTCCTGTAATTCCGTCTGACCTTCATTTTCTTCCGGCGCAAGCAGGCTCAACTGTCCGCTCATCCCCTGCGAAGTTCCTATATCACGCAAATAAGACACACCCGCATGGTAAGGCTGTCCTTGAAAAACGCGCACGACAGCATCCACGGCATCAGTCTGATACTGCTGGATTTTGAAACTAAACTTCATCTTTGCGGTTCACCTCCTGCTCCAGCATGAGGAAACGGTCAAAGTCACTCTCATACAGGCGATCTTGAATCATCCGATATTTTTCATACTCCGTCTCCGCATGAAGCTTGGCCTGCTCCGCGCTGATTTTGCCCGGCCCGGTCAGCAGCTCACTTCCGTTAAACTCCAGAAATCCGTCAAGCCGCCTGGCCCAGTCCTCCATGCTCATGGGGATTCTGCGCTCCGCCTGCAATTCCGCATAGTCCAGATAGAGAGATACGATCCGCTCCAGATAATTCATTTCTTCCTTGCTCAGGTAATTTTTTGCAATGATTACATCGGTCTTCAAGATTTTTCCGTCCGGGGCGTTCTCCCATGTGGTCAGCCCCATATGTTCCTTGTTGGCATCCGCCCGCTCTACAATCAGCTCCGACGCCGTATGCCGATGGATAGCAAAGTGTAATTTATTCTGCACCGTCTGAAAAAACAACCGGGTCGTTTTAGCGCTTTTATCATAATCGAAAGCCGTTGCGTACAAGTCCGTGACCTTCTGATAGAACTTCCGCTCGGACAGCCGTATCTCCCGAATCTGCTGCAGCTGCCGCTCAAAATACTCATCCGTGAACATATGTCCCTTTTTCAGGCGTTCCACATCCATTGTCCAGCCCTGGATGGTGTGGTCTTTTACAATTTGACCCGCCCATTTGCGGAACTGTACGGCCCGCTGATTATTCACCTTGAAACCTACGGCGATAATCAACTGTAAATTATAATGTGTGACCTCACGGTTGACCTTACGTGAACCCTCATCTTGAACTATTCGGAATTTCCGAATAGTTGCCCCCTCGGTCAATTCTCCGTCCACATAGATTTTTTTGATGTGCTCATTGATTGTAGGCAGAGCAACATTATACAGCGCCGCCATCATTTTCTGCGTCAGCCAGATGTTTTCATCTTCATAACGCATCTCAAAGCTGGTGTCACTCCCGCCGGCGGATGCCACAAAGGTCAGATATTCCGCTGCGGAGCTGCGAATGGTGAGTTCTTTTTTCTTGTTCTCTGCCATATCACAGCACCTTCCTTACTGTCTCCGGGCTGTAGGTCTCGAAAATCTGGTCGAAGTTCGCGGCTACGCTGTCATTTGCCATGCTGCTGTCACGGAATACCGCATAACAGGGCTTCCTCTGCGCAATGGCCTTGACGGTTTCCTCCGTCACATCATGGTCAAAGCAGGCCAGCAGGAACCCTTCCGCCACGTTAAACACCTTTTTCCCCGCCATTTCTTTCACTTCGATGGAGCTGGAAAGGAGTACGCCCAAGTCCAGCATGACTTGGAACAGCAAGTCCTCCGGCGTGCGGTCGGGCTTGACGTTATCGACAAGGTGGAACAGATCTTCCTGCTTTGTATCTTCCGGCGCATAGTACACATTTTCCATATTGCTCTCACTCAGGCGCAAGCAGCGGAAACCGATATCCAAATCCGCCGGCACGGCCAGCCCGGCTTCCTCCTTGATCTTGCGTCCGGCACGGCGGATACGTTCCTTGCCGATTTCGCAGATATTTTCATAACCCGCCTTGTATGCTGTTCCGTTTTCATCTGTGCTTTCAGGAACCTGAGCAAGAATAAACTTGCAATGCTTGCTTTTTTCAGTATTAAACTGCATAAGTGCATGAGCCGTTGTCGCCGATCCCGAAAAGAAATCTAAAATAATAGAATCATCTTCTAAATTTGCCAGAGTAAGCAATCGAATCAGCAATCTTACCGGCTTAGGCCCATCAAATACGCCTGCTTCCATCAAAGCAGTAACCTCTTTTGCACCTTCCTGACTATGCCCGACATCTTTGTAAAACATAATAGAGGTGGGAGCCATCCCGTCATATTTCAACTCATTCATAAACCTTTTCAATGCTGGTATATTATTTCCATCTTTTCCAAACCATATCCTATTGTCTTGAAGTCTCTCCAAAAAAGCCTTTTTGGAGAGCCTCCAGCAGCGCCCTGCTGGAGGCTCTACCACACGCCCAGAAGGCGTCGTAATTGGGTAGTCACAAGCTGCTGTATAACTTTTTACACTCAGATTATCCGGTCTCCATAAGCCTCGCGGATCATTGTCCGGGTTTCCATATTTAGAATTTGCTTCTTTAGTTCGGGGTAATCTTCCAATCACAAAATTATTGACATTTTTGGCAAACATGAGTACATAATCATGGCTATTCGATATAAATCTCGCGTCATTTTTCGGTGCATAAGCTCTTTCCCATACAAGCTGCGCCACAAAATTTTGCGCGCCAAATATTTCATCACATATTTTTCTCAGATTTTCCTGCTCATTGTCATCAATACTGATAAAAATAATGCCGTCTTCCGCCAACAAATCTTTTGCCAGCTTTAACCGCGGATACATCATATTCAGCCAATCCGTATGGAAACGTCCATTGCTCTCGGTGTTCGACACCATGCGGTTGCCTTCTTCGTCATACTGGCCGCTGTTTTCCATGTACTCGCCCGTACTCTGGGCAAAATCATCCTCATAGACAAAATCATTGCCCGTATTGTAAGGCGGGTCGATATAGATCATCTTCACCTTGCTGAGGTACGTCTCCTGCAGGAGCTTCAGCACTTCCAGATTGTCGCCCTCGATATACAAGTTCTCGCTATCGAATCCGCCGTGTGTGCCGTCCCTGCCCACGCTGTCCGCTTGAATGGGGCGCAAGGTAGCCGTGATGGGTGCATTGGCCGCCAGCATAGCCTTTTTCTTATCCGGCCAGGTAAACTGATAGCGTTCCTCCCGACCTTCCACAATTTCATCGGACAGCTCCTGCCGCAGCACATTAAAATCAATGGCACGTTCCACCCTGCCGCCCCGCATCACCTCCGTAATGGCATTGGGGAACAGCTTTCCGATCCTCTCTATATTTCGCTTCACGCCGTCAAGACTGTGCATTTTCAGTTTGTCCATTTTCGGTTTCCTCCCATTTGTCATGATCATATGTTTTAAATTCTCTCCTGATATATTCTTACGATTTCATCAATCGCATTAGTCGCATATAATGTCACCTTAGGTGATTTTTCATTGTTCGGATACAATCTCCGTACGAAAGCATATCGGGAATTACATTTGATTCTTTTTATTATGTCATTAAATTTTCCATTTCGTTTAAATCCCTGTATCTTTTTTCCGCACATTTCGCATATGTCTCCATACCGAAGTGGGTATTGTTTGATAATCTCCTCATCGGATATGGATACCTTCTGCGCATTAGGTGCATCTGTTATTTGGACTTTGTTTACCTTTGCAAATTTAGCATCCGCATCTTCCGCAGAGGTAATTGCAACCAGCAAATCACTATTTTTCAAGCGTTTCACATTTTCAAGATAAACATCAAATCCTACGACAATCGTATCTTCAACACCTTGTGTATTAAGATCTTTAATTACATGAACCATAGATTTAATAAATTCACAAGATTCTGGCGAAGATACATATTGCGCAGCTTTTTTGGTTAAAAAAACCTCCGGTCTGAATGGAAGTTTGAAACCCAATGGCAGGATAAACAAGCCATCTTTCGCCAAAATATCCTTTGAAAAGTACTTCTTTAGGAAATCTACGTAATTCAAAGCAGCCTTGGCTGTCAGCATGAAAATATATGGTTCAAGTTGCTCATTGTAATAATGCACGATGTTATTTCTGTATTTTTCTAGGAGCAAAAGATTCTGCTTCACAGCACTAAACGCGTTAGATTCACTGGCATTTATGTGTTCTTCAACATAATCCATTGCCTTATCAATCGAGATTGTACGCCGATCCCTTGTATATATGGATTTCTTTTTAATATGTTTTCTGACATACGCTTTAAGGATCAATTCCCATGCGTTTATCAATAACAAAGTTGTTGTTTCATATCGATACGAAATATTGGGTTTGTTATGAATCTCAACTGCTCCAAAATAGGCCGCTGTCGAATTCTTTATGAGATTAACCTGCACCATTTTTCTTTTTTTCATGAAACCTCCTATCAGTATCCTGTCTCTTATACACATCTCCGAGCCCACGAGACGGACTCCTATCTCGT
>ENA-OZTA01000807-OZTA01000807.1-human-gut-metagenome-genome-assembly--contig:-NODE-807-length-8933-cov-4.467673_pt1 | contig 8933 bp, 8 predicted proteins | sample MGYA00244129_ERZ653980 | MGnify/ENA primary metagenome ERZ653980 (study PRJEB26926, sample SAMN06164589) | human gut metagenome | biome: ENVO:00009003; feature: ENVO:2100002; material: ENVO:00002003... | reverse complement strand
TAGGAGTCCGTCTCGTGGGCTCGGAGATGTGTATAAGAGACAGGCCCATCATCGTGATGTTCGGCATCTTCCAGCTGGTGGCGCTCCGCATCGACCGGCGGACGCTGGGCCGCATCGGGGTGGGCCTCGTCTACACTTACATCGGCCTCGTGCTCTTCCTCACCGGCGCGAACATCGGCTTCATGCCCGCCGGCAACTACCTCGGTCAGGTGCTGGGCGGCCAGAGCAGCCGCTGGCTCCTCATCCCCATCGGGATGCTCATCGGCTACTTCATCGTCCGGGCCGAGCCTGCGGTCTATGTCCTCAACAAGCAGGTGGAGGAAGTCACCGACGGAGCCATCTCCGCCGGGACCATGGGCGCGGCCCTCTCGGCAGGCGTCTCCCTCTCGGTGGGCCTTGCGATGGTGCGGGTGCTGACCGGCATTTCCATCCTCTGGTTCCTCATCCCGGGCTACCTCTTCGCCATCAGCATCTCTTTTGTGGTGCCGAAGCTCTACACTGCCATCGCCTTCGACGCCGGCGGCGTGGCCTCCGGCCCCATGACGGCCACCTTCCTGCTGCCGCTGGCGCAGGGGGCCTGCATCGCCGTGGGCGGCAACATCGTCACCGACGCGTTCGGCGTGGTGGCCATGGTCGCCATGACCCCCCTCATCACCGTCCAGCTCATGGGCCTTGTGGCCCAGCTCAAGACCCGCAAGGCCCGCAGCGCCCAGCCCCTGCTGGACACTGCCGCCCTGCTGGCTGACCTGCCGGACGACGCCATCATCGAGCTGTAAGGAGGTCTTGCCGTGAATACGCTCTACTGGCTGGTCACCATCACCGACCGCCCCACGACAGACGCCTTTTTAAAGCTTTATCAGAGCTTCGGCGTCAATGTCAGCCTGCGCACCGTGGGCGCAGGCACCGCCATTCAGGAGACGCTTTCCACCCTCGGGCTGGAAAAGACCGAAAAGGCCGTCCTTTTTGCCGTCATTACGGCGGACAGCTGGCCCCGCATCCAGAAAGCCCTGCGCCGTCAGATGCGCATTGATGTGCCGGGCACCGGCATCGCATTCATCGTCCCGGTGAGCAGCATCGGCGGCAAGCGCGCCCTGCTGTTCCTCACCGAGCACCAGACCCTTGAGCTGAAGGAGGAAAGCACCTTGAAAGATACCCGTTACGACCTGCTTCTCGTCATCGCCAATCAGGGCTACACCGGCTCCATCATGGACGCGGCCCGCGCCGCAGGGGCCGGCGGCGGCACCGTCATCCACGCCAAGGGCACCGGCATGGAGGGTGCGGCCAAGTTCATGGGCATCGACCTCGTGAACGAGAAGGAGCTGGTGCTCATCGTCGCCCGCACCAGCGAAAAGAACCAGATCATGAAGTCCATCATGGACGGGGCAGACAAGAAGGCCGGTGCCATCGTCTTCTCCCTGCCCGTCACCGACACCGCCGGTCTGCGTCTGCTGGACGAAGACTGAGCCGGTGGGGCTTTCATCTGTCGGATGAACAAAAATCCACGCCGCGGCAGGCCGCCGGGCGTGGATTTTTTTGCCGGTTTCCGGTATGATAGAAGGGATGATACGGGAGGCAAATGATATGATTCAGAATACGCACTGGAAACAGCTGGCCCGGAACTGGGCCTCCATCCTCTTCGGCAATGCGCTCTACTCGCTGGCGGTGGCCCTCTTCCTCGAGCCTTCGGGCCTCATCACCGGCGGTGCCACCGGCATCGCGCTGGCCATCGGGCGGCTGACGGGGCTGCCCGTCTCGGGTCTGCTGCTCTTCATCAACCTTGCTATGCTGGTCTGGGGCTGGGCGGTCCTTGGCCGGGCCTTTGCCCTCAACACACTGGCCAGCAGCGTCCTCAGCCCGGCCTTTCTCGGCCTCTTTGAAGGGCTGCTGGCAGGCCGGGTGCTGACGGAGGACATCTTCCTCTGCACCGTTTTTTCGGGCCTCGGCATCGGCGTGGCGCTGGGCCTTGTCATCCGCTCCGGCGCATCCACCGGCGGCCTCGACATCCCGCCGCTGGTGCTCAACAAATGGTTCAAGCTGCCGGTGTCGGCCACCATGCTGACCTTCGACATCGCGGTGCTGCTGATGCAAGCCGTGTTCAGCCCGGTGCAGCAGGTGCTCTACGGCGTCGTGATGGTGCTCATCCACACCATCGTCATGGACAAGATGCTGATGCTGGGTGCCAGCCGCACCGAAGTGAAGATCGTCAGCAGCCAGTCCGACGCCATCTGTGCCGCCATCCTCGCCCAGCTGGACCGCGGCGTGACCATCCTCCACGGCGAGGGCGGCTACACCCGCGAACCCAGCGCGGTGCTGCTGAGCATCGTGTCCAACCGGGAACTGCCCCGGCTGGAAAAGCTGGCCCACAGCATCGACCCCACCTGCTTCCTCATCGTGAGCCATGTCACCGAGGTCAGCGGCCGGGGCTTCTCGCTGGATAAGGATTATTTGTGATAAGAGAAACCTCTCAGTCAAAGCCGAAGGCTTTGACTGAGAGGTTTCTTTACAGCAGCGGCGCGATGACTTTGAGCAGCACACCCGCCAGATGGAGCAGAGTCTTGCCCTCCCAGATGCTCTCCCGGGTCGGCTCGACATCGCGGCAGAATTCCAGTGTTTTCTGGAAATCCTTCTCGATGGCGGGGATGCAGGCGGTGTCCTTCATCCAGACTGCATCCTCAAAATGGTGGTAGAGGCTGCGGTAGTCGAGGTTGATGGTGCCCACCACGGCCTCGCAGTCGTCCACCACGAAGACCTTCGCATGGACAAAGCCGGGCAGCCACTCGCTGATCCTGACCCCCGAGTCCAGCAGGGAGGCATAATGGGTCTTTGCCAGCGCGTAGGCGAATTTTTTATCCGGCACATGGGGCAGGATGAGGTGGACGTCTACGCCCCGCTCTGCCGCGAACTTGAGAGCCGTTTCCAGCTCGCCGTCGAGGATGAGGTAGGGCGTCATGATATGGATGTAGCGCTTGGCGCGGTTGAGCAGGTCGATGTAGACCATCTCGCCCACCCGCTCCCCGTCCAGCGGACAGTCGCCGTAGGGGGCGGCGAAGCCCTTTGCCGGGACCGAATAGGGCGGCGCGGAGAGGAATTTATCGAACTCCGACTCCCGGCGGATGCTCCACATCTCAAGGAAGAGGATGGTCAGCGTCCGGACGCCCTCCCCCTCCAGCATGACGGCAGCGTCCTTCCAGCAGCCATACTTCTCGATGTGGTTGATGTACTCATCGGCGAGGTTCACGCCGCCGGTAAAGCCCACCTTCCCGTCGATGACGAGGATCTTCCGGTGGTCGCGGTAGTTGTAATGGGTGGAGACGAAGGGCTGGACGGGCGCAAACACCCGGCACTGGATGCCCAGCTTCTCAAGGCGGCGGGGATAGTCCCGGGGCAGAGTCGAAAACTCGCAGGTGCCGTCGTACATGACCCGGACGTCCACGCCCTCGGCGGCTTTCCGGGCCAGCACCTCGAGGATCCTGCCCCACATGAGACCCTCGTCGATGATGAAATACTCGAGAAAGATGTATCGCTCTGCCTTTTCCAGCTGGCGCAGCAGCTCTGCGAACTTGGCTTCGCCGCCGGGGAAGTAGGTCACCTCCGTGTTCTGGTAGACCGGGAAGCCGCCGCCCCTGCCGTGGAGATACCGTGCCAGCGAGGCCGCGCCGGGGTCGGCCTCTTCCAGCGCCTCTGCTGCGGCGAGGGGCTGGGGCTGCAAACCCCGGGCCTCCTCGGTGAGGCTGGCCGCCCGCTTCTGAAGGGCGTTGTGGCCAAAGTTGCTCTTGACGTAGAAAAACAGGGGCACGCCCACCACGGGCAGGATGGCGATGGTGACCATCCATGTGATCTTGGCGCTGTTGTCCATCCGGCTGTTGAGGATGTAGACCACCATGAAGACCGATACCGCAACGCTGCCGCCGAAGTAATGGGGCAGCAGGGTGCCGAACCACCGGAAGACGCCCCACAGCACCCCGACCTGCAGCAGCATCAGCAGCAGCACCAGCCCGAAGCGGCTGAAGATGGCGTGGACGATCCCCTTCTGGCCCTTTTTCAGGAGCCGGAGGCCGCCGTCCTCGAACTGCTGCATCCGGTCTTTCATGTTCTGCGAAAAGTTTTCCTTCTTCATACTTCTCCTTTCGGGCGGAGGGTGACGGCAAACATCCCCTGGGCCGCGTGGCAGTCCTCCACCAGCTGCTTGGGCTGGGGGCAGACGCCGTGGTCGTGCCATGGGTCGTTGAACCAGTAATTTTCCTCGTCATAGCCCACCAGCAGCAGACAGTGCTCGTTGCACTTCCATGCAAAGTCGGTGCCGTCGGCCAGCAGCCAGTGGTCCCGCTTCTCGGGCACAGGCTGGAAGTCCAGCGTGGCCCAGAACACCACCGGCATCCCTGCGTCGAGGTAGCTGCACAGCTGGGCCGCCGTCTTGCCGCTCTCGTCCACGACCTCGAACCGGTCGGCTGCGCCCTCGTGCTCCAAGGCGCTGTTCAGCGCTTTCACGATGCAGGGCGCGTAGCAGCCGTAGCCGGTGTGGTCGTGGGGGTCTCCGGGGTAGACCTGCCACGGGTCGGGGCCGTAGAGCCTGCCGTCCTGCTCCCAGTAGGGGGCGTGGGGCAGGTCGCGGGCGATGAAGGTATCGGGGTCGATGCCGATGCCCACAGCCTGCAGCAGCATGACACTGCTGATGCTCTCGCAGCCGTTGACCCAGCGCTCGGTCTGGTCGATGTACGGGGCAGGAACGATTTTTTTCATCAAAATGCCTCCCAGCAGGTATTCGGCCCTGTCAAAACAGAGCGAAATGTGTTATTATGTAGGGTAAGGATATTATACCCCATTTGGGGGATTTTTTCTACCACAATCGGCACGCGGAGGTTTTTGGAACATGAACAATCTCATCATCGGCATCGCAGGCGGCTCCGGCAGCGGCAAGACCACTCTGGCCTGTCGGCTCAAGGCCCTTTTCGGGGAGGACGAAGTGCGCCTCATCTCCCACGACAGCTACTACAAGCGCCACGACGAGCTGCCCTTTGAGGAGCGCTGCAAGCTGAACTATGACCACCCGGACGCCTTCGACAACGCCCTGCTCATCTACCACTTACAGGAGCTGAAGGCCGGCCGCGCCATCGACTGCCCGGTGTACGACTACGCCGACCACAACCGCAGCAACGAGGTGCAGCACATCGAGCCGGCCCCCGTCCTCATCGTGGAGGGCATCCTGCCCTTCGTGGAGCCGGAGCTGTGCGCCATGTTCGACTATAAGATCTTCGTGGACACCGACGCCGACGAGCGCATCCTGCGCCGTCTGGTGCGGGACGTCAAGGAGCGCGGCCGCTCCCTCGACAGCGTCATCCATCAGTATCTCACCACCGTCAAGCCCATGCACGAGGCTTTCGTCGAGCCCAGCAAGCGGAACGCGGACATCATCGTCCCCAACGGCGGCGAGAACACCACCGCCATCGAGATGCTGGCCCACCACATCCGCAGCCTCATCGAGAAAGCAAATATGCTCTGAGCTGCTCTACCGCAAAAAACCGGGATCCCTGACGGGACCCCGGTTTTTTTGTTCCTGTGGTCAATTCTTGATGGAAGTGCGCACCAGCGCACGCTTGAGGCGGGCCTGTGCCATCTCGTACTCGCGGCGGTCGAGGTCTTTGCGGGCCAGAAGCTCTTCGGCACGCTTTTTCGCCGCCTCGGCGCGGGCGTGGTCGATCTGCTCGGCCCACTCCCATGTGGTGGCCACCAGACGCACCTCCCCGTCCAGCACGGTGAGCATCCCGCCCATGCAGGCGGCACAGCGGCGCTGGCCGTCGGCATCGACGATGTGCGCCTCACCCATGCCCAGCGCGGTGCAGTAGTCGCCGTGCTTGGCCAGAATGGCGAGGTCGCCGTCGATGGCGCGGCAGACCACACGCTCGGCCTGCCCCTCAAAGGCGCAGCCGTCCGGTGTGACCACCGTCAGATGAAAGGTCGTCATGGTTTACCCCTTCTTCGCCTTAGCGAACACATCGTCGATGGTGCCCGCGAACAGGAAGGCGCTCTCGGGCAGGTCGTCGCACTCGCCGTTCAGGATCATGCGGAAGCCGCGCAGCGTCTCCTTCAGCGGGACGTACTGGCCGGGCATACCGGTAAACTGCTCTGCAACGTGGAAGCTCTGGCTCAGGAAGCGCTGCACCTTGCGGGCGCGGCTGACCGTGCGCTTGTCTTCCTCGCTCAGCTCGTCCATGCCCATGATGGCAATGATGTCCTGCAGCTCCTTGTAGCGCTGCAGCACCTTCTGGACGGCGCGGGCGATCTCATAATGCTCCTGACCCACGACCTCCGGGCTGAGGATGCGGCTGGTGGAGTCCAGCGGGTCCACAGCGGGGTAGATGCCCTGAGAGGCGATGTCGCGGCTCAGAACGGTGGTGGCATCCAGATGGGTGAAGGTGGTGGCAGGGGCCGGGTCGGTCAGGTCGTCGGCGGGGACATAGACGGCCTGCACCGAGGTGATGGAACCCTTGCGGGTGGAGGTGATGCGCTCCTGCAGTGCGCCCATCTCGGTGGCCAGCGTGGGCTGGTAGCCGACGGCGGAGGGCATACGGCCCAGCAGAGCCGACACCTCAGAGCCAGCCTGCGTGAAGCGGAAGATGTTGTCGATGAAGAGCAGCACGTCCTGATTCTTGACATCGCGGAAGTACTCCGCCATGGTCAGACCAGACAGGGCCACGCGCATACGGGCTCCGGGAGGCTCGTTCATCTGGCCGTAGACCAGCGCCGTCTTGTTGATGACGCCGCTCTCGGTCATCTCGCCGTAAAGGTCGTTGCCCTCACGGGTGCGCTCGCCGACACCGGTGAACACCGAGTAGCCGTTGTGCTCGGTGGCGATGTTATAGATCAGCTCCTGGATCAGGACGGTCTTGCCGACGCCTGCACCGCCGAACAGACCGATCTTGCCGCCCTTGGCGTAGGGAGCCAGCAGGTCGATGACCTTGATGCCGGTCTCCAGAATTTCAGTAGCGGGCTTCTGCTCTGCAAAGCTGGGGGCCTTGCGGTGGATGGGCCAGTGGGGCACCTCGTCCACCGAACCCTTGCCGTCGATGGGGCGGCCCAGCGGGTCGAACATACGGCCCAGCGTGGCCTCGCCCACCGGGGCAGTCAGGCCGTGGCCGGTGGCAGTGACCACCATGCCCTTGCCCAGACCTTCGCTGGCCGAGAGCATGATGCAGCGCACCGTCGATTCGTTGACGTGCTGCGCCACCTCCATCGTGCGCTCAGTGCCCTCTGCGGTCACGGTCAGCGCTTCCTGCAGGGCAGGCAGTCGGCCTGCGGCGAACTGGACGTCCACCACAGGGCCGGCTACGCGGATAATAGTTCCCTGTATCATAGATTTGCCTCGTTTATTAGATGTGTCAACCTCTCCGTCACGGCTGACGCCGTGCCACCTCCCCTATCGAGGGGAGGCCTTGGCATCTCGGAAAGCTTAATCTCTTCGCCAGAGGCTCCCCTCGGTAGGGGAGCTGTCGAGCGTATGCGAGACTGAGAGGTTATTCCTGTGATTTCACCGCAGACGCGCCGCCGATGATCTCGGTGATCTCCTGTGTGATGGAGCCTTGGCGGGTGCGGTTGTATTCCAGCTGCAAGTCGCGGATCATATCGTTTGCGCTCTTGGTGGCCGAGTCCATGGCCGTCATGCGGGCGCTCTGCTCGGCGCAGAAGCTCTCGGTCATGGCACCAAAGATCATGCCGTGCATATAGATGGGGGCCGTCTGCTCGAACACCGTCCAGGCATCCGGGAACATCTCCACCTCGCCGCGGGGGTCGCCCAGACCCTTGGGGGCGGGCTGCAGATGCTCGCGGTCCAGCGGCAGCAGCCGCTCCATGACCGGCTCACTGGTGAGCGCGTTCTGGATCTTGGTATAGATGAGATAGATCTCATCCAGCTTGCCCGACTTAAAATCGTCGATGGCGTCCACCGTGATGTCACGGGCACGCTGCAAAGACGGTGCCGTCGCGCCGTACTGGAACTCCTTCACCAGCCGGGGGTCCTTGCGGAGGGCGCGGTAGCCCACCTGACCGATGACATAGAACCGGTCGTTCGCATCGGCCTTTTCCAGCAGGAGCTTCAGCACGTTTTGGTTGAAAGAGCCTGCCATGCCCTTGTCCGCCGTCAGCACCAGATAGGCGCGGCGGGGGCTGCCGTCCTCCCGCTGCCGCTCGTGGAAATACGGGTGCACCGGCTCCTCGGGCAGATGGGGGACGACACGGGAGATGGTGTCCCTCATGCGGGTGAAGTAGGGCAGGACGTTCTGGTAATTCCTGCGTGCCTTGCGCAGTTTGGAGGAAGAGATCAGATACATCGCATTCGTGATCTTGCGGGTATCCTGAATGCTCTCGATGCGCTCTTTCAGCAGCTTACTGGACGCCATGATTCTCGCCTCCCTCGTAGGCCTTCCATGCGTTCAGGATGGTGTCGGTCTGCTCGGGGGTGAGCTTGCCGGTGGCCGTGATGGCGTCCATCGTGCCGGACACGTCTGCATGGAACTGGCGCACAAAGGCGGCGGTGCGTGCCCGCTGTTCCGCGAGGGGCACATCGTCCAGCATCCCGTGGGAGGCCAGCACGAGGATGACCACCTGCTCGGCGTCGGTCTTAGGCTGATAGAGCGGCTGCTTGAGCATCTCGGTCAGGGCCTTGCCGTGTTCCAGCTGATGGCGGGTCTCGGCGTCCAGATCCGAGCTGAACTGAGCGAAGGACTCCATGTCCTTGTACTGGGCCAGCTCGATGCGCAGGTTGGCGTTGGCCTTCTTCATGGCCTTGGTCTGGGCTGCGCCGCCCACACGGGAGACGGACAGGCCCACATTGACGGCCGGGCGGTTGCCGGCGTTGAAGAGGGCGCTCTCAAGGAAGATCTGTCCGTCGGTGATGGAGATGACGTTGGTGGGGATGTAGGCGGACACATCGCCCGCCT
>ENA-OZTA01000707-OZTA01000707.1-human-gut-metagenome-genome-assembly--contig:-NODE-707-length-9585-cov-4.479328_pt1 | contig 9585 bp, 8 predicted proteins | sample MGYA00244129_ERZ653980 | MGnify/ENA primary metagenome ERZ653980 (study PRJEB26926, sample SAMN06164589) | human gut metagenome | biome: ENVO:00009003; feature: ENVO:2100002; material: ENVO:00002003... | reverse complement strand
CTCGTGGGCTCGGAGATGTGTATAAGAGACAGACAAAAAGAAGAGCAGCCAGCTGCGCGCGGTGCAGCTGGCTGCTCTTTGGTTTTATGCCGGTATAAAACACAAAACCTTGAAAAAGGAGAATCGCATGAAGCTTGTGTGCGTATCCAGACACAAAAACGGGGGTGAGAAGAGCGAAGGAATATCCGTGAATCCATTCCGAAGCGTGGTTGGCAAGCCACAAACCCGTTTTTACGCTATATCACTCAATCTTCGCGGAAAGAGAAAGGCTTGACTTCGCGGACGACATCCATGACGGTGCCGTCGCGGGCCTCGATGATGCCCACGATGCGGTCGCCGAACTGGACCTTCTCCGGCTCGCCGACGATGGAGTAGGCGATGTCGCGCAGCTCCTCGATGGTCTTCAGAGGCACGCAGTCAGCGGCCTTCAGAGCCTCCAGCAGGTCAGGACGGCGGGGGTTGACGGCCACGCCGTAGTCGGTGACGACAATGTCAACGCTCTCGCCCGGGGTGGTGACGGTGGTGACGTCGGTGCAGATGGCCGGGATGCGGCCCTGCAGCAGAGGAGCGATGACGATGGTGCACTTTGCACCCTGTGCGGTATCGGGATGGCCGCCCTGTGCGCCGGTGATGATGCCATCCGAACCGACGACGACATTGCAGTTGAAGTGGGTATCAACTTCCAGAGAGGCCAGAATGACGTAATCCAGCTTGTTGACGAACGCGCCCTTATTCATCGGGCTTGCATACTCGCCAGCAGAGATGGGGAAGTGGTTGGGGTTGGTGCGGACATTGTTGACCGCGTCGAGGTCAAAGTCCTGCGTATCCACCAGCTTGCGGGCCAGACCGCGGTCCAGCAGCTCGCACATGGGCTTGGTCAGGCCGCCGACACCCAGACCCATATGGATGTTCTTCTCCTCCATGATCTTGGACAAAGAGATGGTGGAGGCGATGGATGCGCCGCCCACGCCGGTCTGATAGGAGAAGCCGTCCTTGAAGTAGGGGGTGTTTGCAACGACCTGAGTGCAGTACTCGGCCATCAGGATCTTGCGCTGGTCGGTGGTGGGCTTTGCAGCGCCGGTAGCGATCTTCTCGGGGATGCCGATCTGGTCCACGACGCAGACGTAATCCACCTTGGTCTGGTTGATCTCTGCGGGGTAGTTGGGGTAGTCCACGAGGCAATCGGTGATGGCCACCACATAGTCAGCCATCTCAGCGTCCACGTAAGCATAGCTCAGGACGCCGCAGTTGGTCTTGCCGCCCATGCCGGAGCAGTTGCCGTACTCATCGCAGGAGGGTGCGCCGATGAAAGCGATGTCTACATGGGTCTCGCCGGTCTCGATGGCGCGGACACGGCCGCCGTGGCTGCGCATGGTGGCCAGCCCCTTCAGCTTGCCGTGGGAGATGGCATCGCCGATCTTGCCGCGGACGCCGGAGGACTCGATGTTGACGATAGTGCCGTCCTCGATCATGGGGACGAGGGCGTCATGAGCCTTGCCCAGAGAGCTTGCGCTCAGGGTGATGTTCTTGAAGCCCATCTTGTGGATCTCTTCCATGACCATGCAGACCACGAGGTCGCCCTCGCGGAAGTGGTGGTGGAAGGAAACGGTCATGCCGTCGTGTGCGCCGCACTTGACGAGGGCCTCGTGGATGTTCTGGACCATCTTATCGTGGTCGTTGCGCATCACGGGGGTGACTTTCGGGCTGGCCTTCTGGAAAGCCTTGCCGTCCTTATAGTTGTTGCCCTGAAAGACCTCTTTGCCGGTGCGCTCGAGGATCTCTTCGGGAATTTCTCTGCCGACTGCGTTCAACATAATTACAAATCCCCCTTATACACGCCGGATGCCTTGGCCAGATCGATGGTGCGCTTTGCGCCGTCGTAGAAGGCGATGTCGATCATCTTGCCGTCCACGGTGAAGACGCCGATGCCCAGAGCCTTCTTGGAGTCGATCTCCTTGACGACCTTCTCGGCGAAGATGATGTCCTTCTGGGTGGGCGTAAAGATCTCATGCACGATGGGGATCTGACGGGGGTTGATGATGGATTTGCCATCGAAGCCCATCAGGTGGATGTTCTCCACGTCCTTGCGGAAGCCATCCATATCCTTCAGGTCGGTGTAGACGGTGTCGAAGCACTGCACACCGGCGGCGCGGGCGGCAATGATCATCTGCTGGCGGGCACCCATCAGCTCGATGCCGGTGCCGGTGATGTGGGTCTGCAGATCCTTGGTGTAGTCGCCGCCGGACAGTGCGATGCCGAACAGGCGCTCGTCAGACTCGCAGATCTCCAGAGCGTTCATGACGCCGCGGGCAGACTCCAGAGCGGCGATGATGAGCACCTCGCCCTCGGGACGGCCATAGGTCTTCTCGTCCTCGGCGATGGCGGCAGCCACGCGGTGGACGTCCTCGGCGTGCTCGGTCTTGGGGATGCGGATGGAATCGCAGCCGCCGGCCACACAGGCGCGGATGTCTTCCCGCCAATAGGGAGTGTCCAGACCGTTGATGCGGACGACCCGCTCGGCGCCGCGGTAATCCACGGTCTTCAGGGCGTGGTACAGGCTGAAGCGGGCGACATCCTTCTGGTTCTCGGCCACAGCGTCCTCGAGGTCCAGCATCAGGGAGTCGGCCTTATAGATGTAGGGATCTTTGATCAGACCGGGCTTCTGCGCATTCAGGAACATCATCGTGCGGCGCAGGCGCTTTTTGTTCGGATTATTCATCGAATGGCACCTCCCCAAGGCAGATCCTCATACTGGTCAACAGAGCGATAAACAGCGCCCTCAATGCGGGCCTTCAGGGTGCAGTCCAGTGCGCCCTTGTCCACGATGGTGATGCGGACGTTATCGATGTCCAGATTCTTCAAGGTCTCCAGCGCGACCTTGCGCAGCTGGTTGCCGTACTGGTGGATGACGGAGCTTTCGAGGGAGAAATCGATCTTGCCCTCGCCCGGCTCCACGGTCACCATGCAGTCGCTGGATTCCAGAGTACCAGCCGTGGCTGCTTTCTTGATCTCCATGCTTTTTTCCTCCTTGGCAGGTGGTTTCTTCATTCATTATACCGTTCTTGCGGGGCGGCGCTCTTCCGCACCGCTCCTGATGATTCTATCATAATCGGACAATCTTACAAAAGGCATAGCTTCCGTCTTAATATTCGTTAAGAATCGCCAAAAATTTCTCTTGTACACAAGATTTATTCCATTTGGTCATGGAAGCCTTGCATTTTCTCTTCCGCTTCACCCGTTTTCCTGTACTGAATGTCATCCGGCCGGGTAGTGCAAAACAGGCAAAACCACTGGCTGTGCGTTTTGCCTGCTGCGGAAAAATCCTTTTTTACACGGGGCTGAAGCCCTTACCGATGATCTCGCTGGAATTTTCTATCATGATAAAGGCCGTCGGCTCCTGCTGGCGGATGAAGTTGCGCAGGCGGATGGCCTGACTGCGCCGCATGGTGGTCATGATGACCGTCTTGTGGGCGTCAGAGTACGCGCCGCGCGCTTCAAAGGTGGTCGCGCTCCGGTTCAAATCGTGGATGATGAAGTCGCAGATGGCCTGTGGGTGCTCACACACGATGTTGAAGCACTTGCAGAGGTTCATATTCTCGATGACGTTATCCACCACCATCGACTTGGCCACCAGACCCATGATGGAGAACAGACCGGTGGAGGGGCCGTACATTGCAAACGAGAGGCCCACAGCCGCCACATCCGCTGCCATCAGGGCAGAACCGATGTTCATGCTGGTGTACTTTTTCAGAATCATGGCGATGACATCCGTGCCGCCCGAGGATGCGCCGACGTTGAACAGGATCGCCGAACCGATAGCCGGGAGCATAATGGCAAATACCAGCTCCAGCATAGGCTGGTCGGTCAGAGTACCGTGCATCGGCACCAGAGCGTCCAGTGCCTGCAAGCTCACCGACATAACGATGGTCGCATAAACGGTGCGGATGCCGACGCTCTTGCCCAGAAAGATGAAGCCCAGCACCAGCAGCGCGTAGTTGGCAACGGTGGTGAAGGTACTTGCCGAGCAGTGGAGCAGCTGGCTGAACACGGTGGAAAAGCCGGTCACGCCGCCAAAGGCAAAGTGGTTTGGGAATTTGAAAAAGTAGATGCCGATGACCATGATCCAGATGCTGACCGTGATGAGACCATACTCAGCCAGCGTCCGGATCCAAGGATTTTTGATTTCTTTTATTGTTGACGCCATAGCCTGATTTTTTGCCGCCTTCCAGTTCACATGGGACCGAGGTGGATCGCCTGTGCGATCATCAGCAGCACAGAACCGACGGCCAGCCAGATGAGGAACAGCTTCCACATGAACTTCATCCAACGGTCATAGGGAATGTTCACAGCGCTGATGATACCCATCAGAGCGGTGGAAGTGGGCAGGACGTAGTTGCAGAAGCCGTCACCGAAGTTGAAGGAAAGAATTGCGGTCTGACGGGTAACGCCCACGAGGTCGGCCAGAGGTGCCAGAATGGGAATGACAGCTGCGGCCTGACCGCTGCCGGAAGTCAGGAAGACGTTGATGATGGTGTTTGCCAGCAGCATGGCGGGTCCGAGCAGGATGGTGGGGACGAAGTTCAGGCCGTTTGCCAGTGCGTGGACAACGGTATCGGTGATGTGACCGGCGTTCATGATGCTGCTGATCGCCTGTGCCATGCCGATGATGAAGGCAGCGCCCAGCATCTTCTTGCAGCCCTCAAGGAACTCTTTGGAAATCGCGGAGGGGCCAAAGCCGCCCAGCACGCCTTCGATGACAGCCAGTGCGAGGAAGACAGATGCAGTCTCAGACATATCCCAGTCGAGCTTGATGCCGCCGTAGACGATGAGGATAAGGGATGCGAAGAAGACCAGCATGATGAGAATCTTGCGGGCGTCCAGCTTGCCGAAGGAGTCGAGGTCAGCAGCATTGCGGAACTCGCTGGTCTTGTCGATCTCGTACATGGGGCTGAGTTCGGGATGCTTCTGGATCTTCAGCGCGTAGCGGATGAGGTAGATGTTCGTGATAACATAGAACACCGCAAAGCAGATAAAGCGGTATCCCACGCCGGAATACAGCGGCAGACCGGCAATTTTCTGAGCCACGATGGTGGTGTTGATGTTCAGAGGGCCAGTGGAGAAACCGATGGCGCCGCCCAGCAGGATGATGGATGCACCGGTGATGGAGTCCAGACCCATCGCAAAAGCCATCATGACCATGATCGGTGCAAAGGCAATGAACAGGTTGACGCCCTGCGTGGTGCAGATGAGGCCGAACACCAGCGTCAGGATAGGCAGGAACAGATAGACGCGGGTGGAGAAGATCTTTGCCATCTTGGCAACCACGGCGTGGAGTGCGCCGGTCTTGGTCAGGATGTGGAAGGCACCGCCTGCGAACATGATGACCAGCATCAGATCAATGCGCTTGATGAAGGCTTTGACGATGTACAGCGGAATTTCGAGCGGGTTGACGGGAGTCTTATCAATGTAGTTGAAATCGTTGGGGTCGATGACCTTAATGCCTGCTTCGTTCTCGAAGCGGGTGTAGGAGCCTGCCGGGATGATCCAGGTCAGCAGGACCGCAAACAGGATGATGATGCCGATGATGACGAAGGTATGCGGCATCTTGAATTGCTTCTTTTTCGTTTCCATAATTTTCTCCTCTCTTTTGACGCGCCAAAGCGTCAGCTCTGGCCGTGCAGTTCTTTGGCCAGATTCTCATGGAACTCCTTCTTGATGGCTTCCAGCTTTTCCGGGTTCTCAATGAGCTGTGCGCCCGTCAGAGCCAGAATCTTTGCGCCGTAGACCACCGCATTGTGGGCCGCTTCGGTCTTGCCGGCATCCAGATACTCCTGCGAGTGCGCTGCCGCACCCTCCGGGACAAAGGCCACGCGGATGCAGGTGCCGGGCACATGGCGCATCACGTTGCCGAAGTCGGTGGAGCCGGTCTTCTGGCGGGCCGGACGGATGCAGGGAGCTTTGACCTTCTCGGCCTGCTCCATCACCAGTTCGTTGAGGGACAGCACCGGGATCTTGTTGTCGAGGCTCTTTTCCTCGATGATCTCCACTTCCGTCTCTGTCATCATGGCCGCACCCTGCAATACCTTCTTGACGCGGGCCACCACGCCGTCCAGCTCCGTGCGGTTGTAGGAGCGGACATACATACTCGCTTCTGCATAGCCGGGCACCACATTTGCCGCCGTGCCGCCGCAGTTGACGATGGTGTAGTGCATCCGAACGTCCGAGGGAACATGCTCCCGTAGGAACTCGACGCCCTGACAAGCCAGAATCAGGCCGTCCAGTGCGCTGCGGCCTTTTTCGGGCTTGAGCGCTGCGTGAGAGCAGACACCGTGGTAGATGATTTTGAGCTTGTTGAGTGCCAGCGACTTGACATCCACCTGCGTAGCCGGGCCGCCGTGCATCATGAGCGCCACATCCAGCTCCTCAAAGGTGCAGCCGTTTTCCAGCATCACGACCTTGCCGCTGATGGTCTCTTCAGCAGGTGTGCCGTAGACCGTGACGGTATACGGTGCGTCGATGGCCGCATCTTTCAGCGCCTTGGCTGCGCCCAGAATGGCCGGCCCCTGCATATGGTGGCCGCAGGCGTGGCCCAGACCCGCCAGAGCGTCGTACTCGCAGAGCAGGCCGATGTTCGGGCCGCCCTCGCCGTGCTTCCAGACGGCGCGGAACGCCGTCTTCATGCCAGCAATCCCGCGCTCCACCGTGAAGCCTTCTTTTTCCAGCCAGTCGGTCAGGGTCTCAAATGCATGAAACTCCTGCTGACCCACTTCCGGGTGGTCGAAGAAGTCGTCTGCCATTGCAGTCAGGGCAGCTGCGCTCTGCTCAACGCTTCGCTCTAGTTTTTCCTCCAACATAATAAGCACCTCCATTTTTGGTACTTTCAGTTTACCAAATCGGAGGCGCTTTGTACATTTTGAAAAAATTATATCTTCATTTTGGAATTCTTATGTTTAGTTTATCAGAACTCCAAATACTCCTCTGCCGCATCCTTCATCTGCATGATCATAGCTCGCATGGGTTTGGTCAGCTCCACATCCTGACGGTAGGCCACCACAACATCCTGTCCGTACTTGGAACTATCAATGGTGTAGTATTTCACCGGCTTCGGATAGTGGATGTTCTTCTGATAGCCCTGCCGGATAAAGCCCACACCCAGACCCTCGGCCACCAGCTGTGCGCCAAGCTCCATATTGCGTACTACCCGGATGCGTCCCGGCTTGACCTTGTAATCTTTCAGGATCTTCTCTTCCACCCGCCGGGCGCTCTGCATCTCGGTGTTCAGAAATATCGTCTCACCGCTCAGAAGGTGCGGGTCAAGGAAGTCGAGCTTTGAGCCTTCGACGGGAACCGCCTTTTCGTTCAGCGGATGGTCTCCGGACACCATCAGCAGAAAATCTTCCATGCCCAGTGGGACAGTCTCCATCTCGGACGTTACATCGCTCTGGCTCAGCACCACAAGGTCAAGCTCCCGGTTTTTCAGCATGATGGTCAAATCGGCCAGATTTCCTTCCCGGATGACCACATCCACCTGCGGCCACTCCCGCTCGTACACCGACAGCACCGCAGGCAGAAACCAGATGGCGCGCCGCTGTGCGATACCGATACGCACTTGCCCGGCACTCTCCTGCTCCGTCTGCCGCATCACCGCCTCGAACTGCCGCTCCAGCTCCAGCATCTGAGAAGCCTTTTCCACATACTGCTTGCCCAGCCACGTCAGCTCGAATTTCCGGCCATTCCGCTCGAACAGCGGCGCACCCAGATTCTTTTCCACATTATTGATGTACAGGCTCAGTGCGGGCTGCGAGATATACAGCCGCTCCGAGGCGCGGGTCAGGCTCTTGCACTCCGCAAGGGTGCAGACGTACTTTTGCTCCTTTAAGTCCATTCGATTCCAGCCTCCTCACCAAATAACGACACTTTTCTTATTATAGCACATTTGAGCGCAAACAAAAAAGCCCACCTGCATCATTCCTCTCCGAGGAATGACACAGATGTGCTTATCCCGCTGATTATTTTTTATGCGTGATTGAAGCCCTTGCCGAACACCTCGGTGGTGCTGAGCATCGAGATGAAGGCGTTGAGGTTCTCTTTGTGGATAAAGACCTGTAACTGCAGGGCCTCGCGGTGGGTAAGGGTGGTATAGATCATGTAGTGGGGGCGGTCGGTGTAGGCACCGTAGCAGGGGGTGTAGGTGGCGCCGCGCACCAGCTTCCGCATGACGAAGTCACAGATGGGGTCCTTGTCGTCACAGATGATGAGGATGGCCTTGCACATCTTCATCTGTTCCAGCACCGCATCGACGACAAGGCTCTTCACCGTCAGACCCACGAAGGAGTAAAGGGCGGTGTAGAGGTCGAACACGAAGCAGGCTGCCAGCACCATGGCAAGGTCGGTGATGAAGAGGGCCTCGCCGGTGTTCTGCATATGGGTATATTTTTTCAGGATAAGGGCGATGACATCGGTGCCGCCGGAGGAGGCGCCCACATTGAAGAGCAGTGCCGACGCGATGGCAGGCAGGGCGATGGCGAAGACCAGATCCAGCATGGGCTGGTCGGACAGGGGGCCGCTGAGGGGGACATATTTTTCGAACACAGCCAGCTCCACGTTCATAACGACGGTAGCCCAGCCGGTGCTGATGGCAAAATCCCTGCCGAGAAAGATCCAGCCCAGAACGAGCAGGAAGATCAGCTTCATATGTCAGCCTACGGAAACAGTGATGCAATCCGTGAGGGACAGATCCGCATGCTGAGTCAGGATATGCAAAAAGAATACGAAGCCGGAAATTATGTCCTCTGCGGAGGCGATTTCAACCATGATCTGAAAGCTTCCACCGATGATACCGATGATCATGAATCCTGGGCTTATCCATTCCCAAGAGAAGAACTGCCGGAACACTTTTCTTTCTGCATTGATCAGCTTTCTGACACAGAACGTGATACTCTCTGGGATAGTGCAAGAAATGCCGATATGGAATACATCCCCGGTGAAACTTATACTGTAACGCTGGACGGCTTTATCATTTCAGATAATATAGAATGTCTTCAGTATGAAAATGTCAATACCGGTTATTCTTATTCTGACCATGATCCGGTATATATGAAATTTAAACTCTTAGATAACTAAAAAAGATCCTGCCCTATACCTGACAGCAAAAAAGGAACAACTGATCATTTTCCGGTCAGTTGTTCCCTTTTTTAATGCGTCTTTTTCAAATTTTCAACGATTCTTCCAGACGCTTTCTTCAATTATGTATTCTTTTCAGCTATTTTCTTTGATGATCTTCTTTAAAATCTCCGCAGAACTTTTTAACTGTGTCAATTCCTTCTCACTTAACTCAATCGGAACGACCGTTTCGATTCCATTTGCATCTACCACTGCCGGAATACTCAGCACCACATCCTCCAGTCCATACTCACCCTGCATCAGACTTGATACCGGCATAATCGACTGTTCATCACGGACGATCGCTGCACAGATTCTGCATACTGCCATCGCAATTCCATAATAAGTTGCATGCTTTCGTGCAATGATCTCACTGTCTCTTATACACATCTCCGAGCCCACGAGACGGACTCCTATCTCGTA
>ENA-OZTA01000703-OZTA01000703.1-human-gut-metagenome-genome-assembly--contig:-NODE-703-length-9619-cov-8.529590_pt1 | contig 9619 bp, 6 predicted proteins | sample MGYA00244129_ERZ653980 | MGnify/ENA primary metagenome ERZ653980 (study PRJEB26926, sample SAMN06164589) | human gut metagenome | biome: ENVO:00009003; feature: ENVO:2100002; material: ENVO:00002003... | reverse complement strand
TTGTTCAATGACGGGCAACTGTCTATTTTCTAATTTTATTTCGAACTCACGTTAAATTAATCAGAATCGGCAGCGGATGTCAATACCTACTTGAACTGGTCGTCCAGCTTGTGCAAATCCGCGGCTCATGGTTTCAAAGTAGAAAGCCTGATAATCTTTGTTTAGAGCGTTGTTCACCCAAAAGGCAATTTGTCCGTTTCCTTTATCAAGGCTGACTCTTCCGTTTAGGGTTCCGTAAAGCGACTGGCTGGCATTGTTTTTTTCTGTCCAGTAAATACGTCCGGCTGCTTTATAATTGGCATTTACAGTGATATTGTCCAGAAAACAATGCTTGCGTAATGCGAAAACATATTGGCCACCTATATTAAAGGTGTGTTTCGGGACAAAGGGAACATAGTTTCCGTTATAATTGATTTCAGCCATTTTTCCTCCTGCTGCCTTTTCATTGGTAACATAATCGGTAAACGTGGCATACGTATATCCGTAATTTCCGTTTAAGCTGAATGCATTGGTTATCTGTGTACGGAGACTTATTTCCGCTCCTATACTGCGGCTTTTTCCGGCATTAGTCGTAATGCGTCCCAGTCCGTTTTCAGAGAAGCGTGATAATTGCTGGTTGTGGGTGTCCATATAAAAGGCAGCAAAGTCTGTTTGCAGTTTGCCCTCAAGTAGGGTTAAGTGTGCACCAACTTCATAATTCCATGAATATTCCGGGCGGTAAGTTATGGCATTTTCAATATCCGTAGTGTAATGAGGAATCTTGTCTCCTCCCATCTGGCTGACCATGCCTCCGCTTTTTTCATCAATGGCAGCAATCATTCCGTTCGTCATCTCTCCTTGAAGAAGGTCGGAGAACATTTGTACGTTATACCCTCCCGAACGGTAGCCTTTGGTTACACTGGCGTAGATGTTGCTGTGGGTCGTAAAGTCATATTGCAAAGCTATTTTAGGAAGTAGTTGCAGGTTGTCGGTATTCAGCTTACCGTTTAGCATTGGATTTGTTTGCAGTCCTTTTAGCGTAATGGGACGCATAGGCATAGGCATTTTGATGTTGAAGTCAAAATTCAGCGTACTGCCAGACTGATAATCTAACCAATATTTTTCATACTCTAATCGGAGTCCTGCCGTGAGTGACAATCCTTCGGTAAATAAGTCATTGATAGTAGACTGATGGTAAACCGCAACACTGCCCACTGGGCTTTTGAATTGTCCGCCTACGGTAAAAGTCGGATCGGTAACATCTAACGACATCTCCGGCATACGTGGGTTGCTTTGTTTTAATGCGGTAAAGATTTTGTTGACATTTCCTTCAATCATGCTGTTTACTCCGTCTTCACAGAAAGTAACAGGTGCTTCAGTTTTGAGCCATTGGTAAAAGCCGCTCACACCGGTAGTCCATTGCCATTTCCTTCCGGGTTTTGATTTAAGTACAAATTCCTGTGATAACGTTTTTGAGTTTTGCTTCTGAATAAGCGTATAGATATTTTGTTCGGTAAAATCCTGATCCATATTCATCTGGTCATACAGATATTGAACTCCGGTAACGCTGCTCAATATGAATTCATCGGCTTGATATTCCAGATTTAATCCGCCGTTTACGAGGTTACGCTTGTATCCACAGTCGTGATTGTATGAAATCTTTCCGATATATTCCTCCCGGTCTTCTTTTCCTGTTGTTTTTCCGGTGTAGGCATAAGGATACCCTCCCTGGTTATTGTATTCGTAATTTACCGTAAAGTCCAGCTTCAGGTTTTCTTTAGGCAAGTAAATCGCCCGGATACGTCCGCCGAATTCATTGTTCCGGTCAATGCGTTTTGCGTTATAGGTATTTTTAAAGAAGCCTCCGTCATGGCGGTAAAACAGTCCTACAGAGAAAGCAAACTGGTTAGAAATACGGTGATAGTGTGTCAGTGAGGCTTGATAATCGTTATAGGTTGCTCCGCTTAAGCGTAGGTCGGTTCCCTGGTAGGTGAAGGGCGATTTTGTGAACACGCGGATTAGTCCTCCCATGGTATTTCTTCCATAGAGGGTACCTTGTGGACCGCGCATAACATCGATACGCTCAATATCGGCATAATTAAAGTCGAATGCCGATTTCTCGATAAAAGGAATGTTGTCAACATATAATCCTACTGCCGGTGTGTTGGTACGTGAGCCGATTCCCCGCACATAAACCGAAGTAGTTAATTTCGAACCATAATCGGGTATAAACAGATTCGGAACAAGAGACGAGAGCGATTTGACCGAGTTGACCACATGATTTCGCATATCATTTTGTGAAAGCGAGGTGGCAGCTACCGGTTGCTGGCGAAGCCGGTTATTTTCTTTTGGGGTAGCAATTACTACTACTTCCTCAATGTCGATAACTTTTGTACTGTCTTTAGGTGAGATATAGTTTTCGGCTTTAGCCGGATTAGCTATGACTCCCGTCACAGCTATTAAAGAGATAAGTGAGATACGTCTTTTCATTCCGTTAAATCTGTAAGTTTTGTAATTCGGGTGCAAAGTAACGGCATGATGGCGAGATATGCAATCCTAATTTATGAGGATTTGCGGATCAGTCAAATCCGGTCGGCTTCTATATATCCATGCATCACCGCATAGATGGCAAGTCCGGATACCGATTTGATTCCCAATTTGTCGGTGATGTTTTTCCGGTGAGAGATAACCGTGGTAAGGCTGATATTGAGTTTTTCTGCTATTTCTTTATTGATTAACCCTTTTGTTACCTGTATCAGAACCTCTATTTCGCGCGGTGACAATTCATGGTCGCTTTCTTGGTTATCGGTTGATAGAGGAGATGCGGCATGTCCATAGCGGCGCAGCTTGATGATAGACGCCACCAGCAGGTCTTGTGGAAGATAAATGTTTAAGGTAGGAATTCCGTTCAGAAGCGGTTGGTTGCCTGTAGCCAATACAATGGTTTTGGGCTTTCTTTCAATAAAGAAAGCAGTGTGTTCAAAGTAAATCTGTGCAGAGATAAAATAATGTGCATACATATCGGGGGTATCATCAGTCAGCTCGCTGAACGAAGCAAAAACGCGTATGGTCGCTTCGGGAAGCAGTTCTTCCAGAATGGTGCGCAGTCCGAGTGCGGTCAGTGTATTTGGTTCGATAATAGCTATTTCGGCTGGGTGATTCATAATGAGATGTGCTTTGATTATTCTGTTGCAAAATTACAACATTATTTGCACTTCTCTCTTTGCTTTTATCCGAATAATTTAAGATTATTGCAAAAAAATAGATGAAAACGATTTGTTTGTAGAAAAATGTTGCTATATTTGCCAACGAGAAAACATTAATCAATGACAGTTTACTATCTTCATATCATCTTGACGGAGACCGGGCGCATGCCCTTCTTCATGACAGCTACCGGGATGACCCCTCGGGGGTAAGGATAGTATAGTTTGCGTTTCTACGTGAAACGCGTCTGCGGATGCAGACATTTCGTTTTATTTTAATCAATATTCTATTTTGTTTTTATAATTGTTCTTTTGCTGTAGTTTATTGCGGCAGGAGAGGCTAATAATATAATCGCATGAAAGTTATGAAATTCGGCGGAACATCCGTAGGTTCCGTGAGTAGTGTATTAAGCGTAAAAAAAATTGTAGAAGCTGTCAATGAAGACGTGATTGTAGTGGTTTCAGCTTTGGGCGGAATAACAGATAAGCTGATAAAGACTTCACGTATGGCTGCTGCCGGTGACGCATCTTATGAGAAAGAGATGAAGGAAATAGTAAATCGTCATATCGAGATGGTTTATACGGTGATACCTGCCGGGCATGAGCGCGAAATTCTGCTTGATCAGGTAAATGAACTGCTTAGCGAATTAAAAGATATCTTTCAGGGCATTTACTTGATTCATGATTTGTCACCCAAAACATCAGCAGCTATTGTGAGTTATGGTGAACGTTTGTCGTCTATCATTGTAGCAGCCTTGATTGATGGGGCGAAATGGTTTGATTCGCGTACGTTTATCAAGACAGAGAAAAAGCATAATAAACATATTCTTGATTCCGATTTAACTACTCAGCTGGTCCGTGAGGCTTTCCGCGAACTCCCCAAAGTATCGCTGGTTCCGGGATTTATTTCATCGGATAAACAGACAGGTGAAGTGACCAATCTCGGCCGGGGAGGCTCTGATTATACTGCTTCTATCCTGGCTGCTTCACTCGATGCCGATATTCTTGAGATATGGACCGATGTAGATGGATTTATGACTGCCGACCCTCGTGTAATCAGTACGGCTTATCCTATTACAGAACTGAGTTATGTGGAGGCTATGGAGTTATGTAACTTCGGAGCGAAGGTGGTTTATCCTCCTACTATTTATCCTGTATGTCATAAAAATATTCCCATTCTGATTAAGAACACCTTTAATCCGGATGCACCGGGTACCATTGTAAAGCAGGAAGCCGATCACTCATCGAAGCCGATTAAAGGTATTTCGTCGATTAATGATACTTGCCTGATTACAATGACCGGACTGGGCATGGTGGGCGTAATCGGAGTGAATCACCGGATATTTAAAACTTTGGCTGAAAATGGCATCAGTGTATTTTTGGTATCACAGGCTTCTTCTGAAAACTCTACTTCAATAGGTGTACGTAATGAGGATGCAATGCTGGCATGTAAGGTACTGAATGAGGAGTTTGCCAAGGAAATCGAAATGGGAGAGATTTCTCCTATGAAGGCAGAGGGGAATCTGGCTACCGTGGCTATTGTAGGCGAGAATATGAAACACACACCGGGTATTGCCGGAAAACTGTTTGGTACGCTTGGCAGAAACGGTATAAATGTAATAGCCTGTGCACAAGGTGCTTCGGAAACCAATATTTCTTTTGTCGTTGAGGGTGGCTCGCTTCGTAAGACGCTGAATGTAATCCATGATTCCTTCTTCCTTTCAGAGTATCAAGTGCTTAACCTTTTCATTTGTGGAATCGGTACGGTGGGAAGTAGCTTGATTGAGCAGATTCATAGTCAGCAGGAAAAATTAAAGCAGGAGAGGGGACTGAAACTGAAGGTGGTCGGAATAGCTAATGGACATCATGCGCTGTTTACACGCAGTGGAATAGACCTTTCTAATTATCGTGCAGAATTGGAAGAAAAAGGGATTCCTTCTTCTCCGCAGGTATTGCATGATGAAATAATCGGCATGAATATTTTTAATTCGGTGTTCGTTGACTGTACCGCAAGTCCTGCCATCGCCGGATTATATAAAGATTTTTTGAGTCATAACATCGCAGTGGTGGCTGCCAATAAAATTGCTGCTTCGGCTGAATATGACATTTATGCTGAACTGAAATATATAGCTCGTCAGCGTGGGGTGAAATTCCTTTTCGAAACGAATGTGGGAGCAGGGCTCCCGGTTATCAATACCATTAATGACCTGATAAATAGCGGAGATAAAATCTTGAAGATAGAGGCGGTGGTCAGCGGTACTTTAAATTATATTTTTAATACCATTAGTGCCGATACTCCGTTGAGTCAGACCATCCGCAAAGCAAAAGAAGAAGGCTACTCAGAACCGGATCCGCGTATTGATTTGAGTGGAAAGGATGTGATTCGTAAGTTGGTAATCTTGGCGCGCGAGGCGGGTTACCGGCTCAATCAAGAAGACGTGGAAAAACAGCTTTTTGTACCCGATAAGTATTTTGAAGGTTCATTGGATGATTTCTGGAAACATATTCCTGAATTGGATGCTGATTTTGAGATGCGGCGTCAGAAGCTGGAGGCTGAAGATAAGCGCTGGCGCTTTGTGGCACGGTGGGAAAACGGAAAAGCTACGGTTGCCTTGCAAGAGGTAGGTCGTTCGCACCCGTTCTATAATCTGGAGGGAAGCAATAATATTATTCTGCTTACTACCGAACGATATAATGAGTATCCTATGTTGATACAAGGTTATGGAGCCGGTGCGGGAGTAACTGCTGCCGGTGTCTTTGCTGATATAATGAGTATTGCAAATATTTAGCTTATGAAACATCTTATCATTTTAGGAGATGGTATGGCTGATTGGGCTGTACCTTCTCTGGGAAACCATACATTGCTGCAACATGCCTCTATCCCTTATATGGATAAGTTGGCAAAGATGGGACGCACCGGAATGTTGAAGACCGTTGCCGACGGTTTTCATCCGGGAAGTGAAGTAGCAAATATGTCGGTATTGGGATATGATCTTCCTTTGGTTTACGAAGGAAGGGGCGTACTTGAAGCAGCCAGTATTGGTGTAGAACTGGAACCGGGCGATATGGCTATGCGTTGTAATATTATTTGCGTAGAGGGAGAGACGCTGAAAAATCATTCAGCCGGACATATATCTACTGAAGAAGCCGATGAACTGATTAAGTTTTTAGATGAGAAACTGGGTAATGAGCGAATACATTTCTATACGGGGGTACAATATCGCCATTTGTTAGTAATAAAGGGAGGTGATAAGCGTTTAGCCTGTGTTCCTCCTCATGACATTCCTTTACAGCCTTTCCGCCCGAATTTAATTAAGGCCGAGTGTGCTGAAGCTCAGGAAACAGCTAATTTGCTGAATGCCTTGATTTTGAAATCACAGGAGTTGCTGGCTTCTCATCCGGTGAACCTGAAGCGTATGGCTGAGGGAAAAGATCCGGCGAACAGTATCTGGCCGTGGAGTCCTGGGTATCGTCCACAGATGAAGCCGTTGGCTGAAAAATATGTTTCAATAAAAAAAGGAGCGGTAATAACTGCGGTCGATTTGATTCGCGGAATAGGTCACTATGCCGGATTGCGGTGTATTGACGTTGAGGGAGCAACAGGACTTTATAATACAAATTATGAGGGGAAAGCGGCTGCAGCGCTGGAGGCTTTAAAAACCGATGATTTTGTTTATCTTCATGTGGAAGCTAGTGATGAGGCTGGACATGAAGGCGATGTGGATTTGAAATTAAAGACAATCGAATCGCTTGATCATCGCATTATAGGTCCGATTTATGAGGCAGTGAAAGAGTGGAATGAGCCGGTGGCTTGGGCAGTATTGCCCGATCATCCCACTCCATGTAAACTCCGCACGCATACTGCCGAACCTGTTCCTTTCTTGGTTTATTATCCGGGAATTGAGCCTGACGGGGTGCAGACCTACGATGAGGTGGCATGTTCGCATGGGGGGTATAGCTTCTTGGAGAAAGATGAGTTTATGAATCTGTTTATGAATATTAACTGAGAGATACGACTATGAACTATTATAGCACTAACAAACAGGCTTCGGATGCTACGTTAGAAGAAGCCGTGGTAAAAGGTTTGGCTGCAGATAAAGGTCTTTATATGCCTTATGAAATTAAGCCATTGCCAAATTCCTTTTATGAAGAAATTGAAACCCTTTCATTTCAGGAAATTGCTTATCGGGTGGCTGATGCTTTTTTTGGTGAAGATGTACCTGCCGATGTGTTGAAGCAAATCGTATATGATACTTTAAGCTTTGATGTTCCTGCAGTAAAAGTGACCCAGTCTATTTATTCTTTAGAGTTGTTTCACGGACCAACGCTTGCTTTTAAAGATGTAGGCGGACGTTTTATGGCGCGCTTGCTGGGCTATTTTATCCGTAAATCGGGAGAAAAGACCGTCAATGTACTGGTTGCCACATCGGGAGATACGGGCAGTGCCGTTGCCAACGGATTCCTTGGCGTGGAAGGTATTCATGTTTATGTGCTTTATCCGAAGGGTAAAGTGAGTGAAATCCAGGAAAAACAATTTACTACGCTTGGACGTAATATTACTGCGATAGAGGTTGACGGCACTTTTGATGATTGTCAGGCACTGGTGAAAAATGCCTTCATGGATGAGGAACTGAACGCACATATGAAACTGACCTCAGCTAATTCAATTAATGTGGCTCGTTTTCTTCCGCAGTCTTTCTATTATTTCTATGCTTATGCACAACTGAAGAAATTGGGTAAGGCTGATAATCTGGTGGTTTGTGTTCCAAGCGGGAACTTCGGAAATATAACAGCAGGGCTTTTTGCTAAAAGAATGGGATTGCCTATTGCTCGTTTTATAGCTGCCAATAACCGGAATGATATTTTTTATCAGTATTTGCAGACCGGTAAATATAATCCACGTCCCTCTGTGGCTACCATAGCCAATGCAATGGATGTGGGGGCTCCAAGTAACTTTGCCCGTATTCTTGATTTATACGGAAACAGTCATGCGGCTATTTCGTCTGAAATCAGCGGAGCAACTTATACGGATGAGCAAATCCGGCAAACTGTGAAAGCGGTGTATGAAGATACTGACTATTTGCTTGACCCTCATGGTGCTTGTGGTTATCGCGCCTTGTCTGAACAGTTGCAGCCGGGAGAGACTGGTGTGTTCTTGGAAACTGCCCATCCTGCCAAGTTCTTGCAAACCGTGGAAAGCATTATCGAAGACAAGGTGGCTATACCGGAAAAACTGCAGGAATTCATGAAGGGCGTGAAGCAAAGTGTGCCGATGAGCAAAGATTTTGATTCATTTAAATGCTATTTAATGAGTCGTTGATTTTCTTGAATTTGTAGTTTTATAAAAGCCGCATCGAAGGAAACTTCAATGCGGCTTTTATGGTCGATTCCGTGCAAACAGAAATGTATTAAATCTGGTCGAGGTTTAATTTGAGTCTGACGAATTTTTTTATAAACTCCACGGTTCCTTCTATTCCTAAAACTGAAGAGTCGATACAAAGATGATAAGTAGCAGCAGCTCCCCAAGTTTTGTAACTGTAATAGTTGTAATAAGAAGAGCGCTTTTTGTCAGCTTTCTCTATTAAATCTTCTGCTTCTTCTTCGCTGATATTATGTAACTGCATCAAACGTTCGATTCGAGCTTCCGGCGAAGCTGATACAAATACATTCACGCAGCGCGGATGGTCTCGTAAAATATAATCGGCGCATCTGCCCACAAACAGACAGGATTGTTTTTCTGCCAGATGGCGGATTACATCGCTTTGAATCTTAAACAAAGAGTCGTTGCTCAAGTAAGAGTTATACGGATAAGCTCCTTCGGTGACGAAAGGAAAGCGTGTACCAAACAGTCCGCCTAAGATGGTTTGTGAAGCTTTCTCGTCGGCTTTTTCGAAAAATTCACGGCAAAGACCGCTTTCCTCGGATGCGAGGTTAATCAATTCTTTGTCATAAAATGCAATATGTAAATCTTTTGCTAATCTCTCTCCGATTTCTTTTCCGCCACTTCCTAATTGGCGTCCTAAATTTATAACAAAGTGACTTTCCATAGTGATAGGGGTTTAATTGTCATTACACAAATATATTATTTTCTTGTTAAACAGCTCTTCTTGTGAAGAAATATTTTTTGGAAATACTAAATTAATGTTTGTTTAAACATGAGATGGATGATGTTTGAACTTCTTAAATTGCTTGTAAAGCATAGCTCCGGCTATGAGGCTGGCGGCTGCATCGGAAATTGGCATACTGAACCATACTCCTTTAGATCCCCAAAATAAAGGTAAAATAATCAGGCACGGAATCAGTATCAGTACCTGCCGGCTAAGAGAAAGAATGATGGCTTTTTTAGCCATGCCGATACTTTGGAAGAAGTTAGAAGTAACCATCTGAAAACCGATAATAGGAAAACATGCCACTACAATCCTTAGTCCGTCGGTCGA
>ENA-OZTA01000593-OZTA01000593.1-human-gut-metagenome-genome-assembly--contig:-NODE-593-length-10490-cov-5.306756_pt1 | contig 10490 bp, 4 predicted proteins | sample MGYA00244129_ERZ653980 | MGnify/ENA primary metagenome ERZ653980 (study PRJEB26926, sample SAMN06164589) | human gut metagenome | biome: ENVO:00009003; feature: ENVO:2100002; material: ENVO:00002003... | reverse complement strand
CACGAGCCTTATCGTCGGCAGCGTCAGATGTGTATAAGAGACAGCTATCAGGCAAAGAGGGCTTTCGCTCCGGTATTGGTAGATGCAATAAAAGAAGGGGATGATTTGAATATCTATGTAATGTCCGACAAGCTGGAAGCCGATAAAGATGTAACCCTTCAGTTGCGTCTGATGGATTTTGACGGAAAAGTATTAAAGAAAAAAGAGATAAAAGGGGAAGTGCCCGCTAATGCTTCTACCTTATATCATAAGGAGAAGTACGAGGGAATGACTCCTAATCCAAGGAATACCTTCTTATTGATGACACTGAAAAACAAGAAAGGAGAAGTATTGTCCGAAGAAACTTTTTATTTCAATTTCGCCAAAGACCAGGATTTGCCCAAGGCGGATATACGCTACAAGGTAAAGCAAATGGATGGAAAGTGTGAGATAACACTGTCTTCCAAACAGTTGGCAAGGGATGTGTTTATTGAAATCCCCAAGCAGTCAGATTCCAATTCCTTGACAGTATCTTCTCTTCAGGGAGCAAGGTTCTCTGATAATTTCTTCGACCTGTTGCCGGGACAAACGAAGAAAGTGGTAGTTACTTCGGAGGAACTGATGAAAGATGGGAAATTGGATATTCGTATCCATCAATTGAGTGATACTAACTAATCAATTATATATATTATGAAACATTTAATGAGCCTGGCAGGGCTGTCTGTGGCAGGTTTAATGCTTGTATCCTGCAACACACAAGTAAAAGAAGCAAATTATCAGGTTATCCCGTTACCGCAGGAAATCTCGGTAATGGAACAGGCTGCTCCGTTCATTTTGTCAAATGGAACTAAGATAATGTATCCGGAAGGCAATGAAAAGATGCAAAAGAACGCTGAATTTCTGGCAAGTTATATCAAAGATCTTACCGGAAAGTCATTGGCTGTACAAGCTGGCACAGATGGCAAGGGGATAATCCTGCAATTGGGTGGAAATGCTAAAAATCCTGAAGGATACCAGTTGAAGGTAACCAGCGACCAAGTGGTTATTTCCGGACCTACGGAAGCCGGAGTATTTTATGGCATCCAGACTTTGCGTAAATCTATTCCGGTGGCACAAGGAGTGGATATCGCTTTACCGGCGGTTGAAATCAATGACTATCCTCGTTTCTCTTACCGTGGTGCTCATTTGGATGTTTCCCGTCATTTCTTCCCGGTTGATTCGGTAAAGCGTTTTATAGATATGTTGGCTTTACATAATATGAATCGTTTTCATTGGCATCTTACAGATGATCAAGGTTGGAGAATTGAAATCAAAGGTCTTCCTGAATTGACGGAGGTGGGTTCTAAGAGAACGGAAACCGTTATCGGTCATAACTCGGGAAAATATGATGGAAAGCCTTATGGTGGCTTCTTCACACAGGAAGAAGCAAAAGAAATTGTAGCTTATGCTGCCGAACGTCATATCACGGTTATTCCTGAAATAGATTTGCCGGGGCACATGCAAGCGGCATTGACTGCATATCCTAATTTAGGCTGTACAGGTGGTCCGTACGAAGTATGGAAAATTTGGGGAGTATCGGAAGATGTGCTTTGTGCAGGAAATGATGAAACCTTGAAATTCATAGATGATGTATTGGGAGAAATTATTCAGATTTTCCCGTCAGAATATATTCATGTGGGTGGTGATGAATGTCCTAAAGTGCGTTGGACAAAATGTCCAAAGTGCCAGGATCGTATCAAAGCTTTAGGTATTAAGGCTGACAAGAACCACACGGCAGAGGAAAAATTACAGAGCTTCATTATCAATCATGCGGAAAAATTCTTGAATGACCACGGACGTCAGATTATTGGCTGGGATGAAATTCTGGAAGGCGGGTTGGCTCCTAATGCTACTGTCATGTCATGGCGTGGTGAAGGTGGCGGTATTGAGGCTGCCAAGCAGAAGCATGATGTTATTATGTCACCGAATACTTATTTGTATTTTGACTATTATCAGAGCAAGGATGTGGAACAGGAACCGGAAGCCATTGGCGGTTACTTACCTTTAGAACGTGTGTATAGTTATGAACCTATGCCGGCATCACTGACACCGGAGGAACAGAAATATATTAAAGGTGTACAGGCTAATTTGTGGACTGAGTATATTCCTACATTTAGTCAGGTGGAATATATGGAATTACCACGTATGGCCGCTTTGGCAGATATTCAATGGACAAATCCTGAACATAAGGATTATCAGGATTTCTTGCAGCGTTTGGTACGTATGGTGAAGATATATGATGTATATCAGTATAATTATGCCAAGCACGTGTTTGATGTGACTGCCCGGTTTGAGCCTAATGCGGAAACTGGTACGGTGGATGTTACTTTGTCTACTGTAGACAACTGTCCGGTATATTATACATTGGATGGCACAGATCCCACTACCGCTTCACAGCTTTATACAGAACCGGTGAAGATCAATACAAATTGCACGTTTAAGGCTATGGCTGTCCGTCCTACAGGCAATAGTCGTATTGTGAAAGAAGACATTGCGTTCAGCAAATCGACTTCAAAGAAAATAACAGCTCTACAACCTGTGAACAAGCAATATGAATTTGCCGGTATCTCTACCTTGGTGGATGGTTTGAAAGGAAATAGAAATTATAAGACAGGACGTTGGATTGCTTTTTATAAGAATGATATGGAAGCCGTGATTGATTTCGGGCAGCCGGCTGATTTCAGCAAAGTGACACTTACTACAAATGTGGAGAAGGGTGACTGGATATTTGACGCGCGTTCCATCAGTGTCGCTGTTTCAGAAGACGGTGAGAATTTCAAGCAAGTAGCTTCAGAAGAATATCCTGCAATGACTTTGGATAATCCAAACCAATTATATGAACATGTATTGAGCTTTGAACCTGTGAAAGCACGTTATCTGAAAGTATTGGCAAAGCCGGAATACAATATTCCTTCTTGGCATGGAGGTAAAGGAAATCCTGCTTTTCTGTTTGTAGATGAAATTACTGTAGATTAATTGTAAAATCAGTGCTGGTGTTGCGTAGCGTTTGTCCTAAAAGATAGCTGCGCAACACTGCTTGTAAAGAATTTGTAAACTTCACCATGAAAACATGATCAGGAAAATAATATATGGCATTTATGCGATAATAGGCATGATGGTAGTGACTGCTTGTAGCAGCCGGCCGGATGTTTATGAAATATCTCTTGAGAAAATGCAGGGATTTCCTACGGAGGATGCTGGTTTTCTTAAGGGAGTTTCTGCATTATATGCGGGAGTGATTGATGGAAATTTATTAATAGCCGGAGGTTGTAATTTTCCCGATACACCGGCGGCCGATGGCGGGAAAAAAGTCTTTTACCCAGATGTATATATAACCTCTTTGTCAAATGATACGGCTTTTGAGTGGAAAAAAATAGGCCAACTGCCTCAGGCAGCAGCTTATGGAGTCACTATTTCTACTGAAAAAGGGTTAATTTGTGTTGGAGGAGCTACAGCAACCCATAGCCTGTCTGATGTTTTTCTTTTATCTTTGCAAAAAGACGTTTTGAAAAAGGATACGTTACCATCCTTACCTGCAACTATAGATAATATGGCAGGTGCATTAGTAGGACATTCACTATATATTGTCGGGGGAAATGTAAATGGCATTCCGTCCTCGGCCATGTACATGCTTGATCTGTTGGATTTGTCTGGAGGATGGAAAAAAGAAACAGATATTCCGGGTGAACCCAGAGTACAACCTGTTTGCGTGGCGCAAGACGGAAAACTTTATATATGGGGTGGCTTTGCCCCGGCTATTGAAGGGCACCAGGCTTCTTTATCGGTAGATGGATATATGTATTCTCCGGAAACGAAAGAATGGTCATCGGTTGCCACTCCGTGTGATGCAGAAGGTAATGAGATCTCTTTAGGTGGTGGAATGGGAACCTCTTTTGGCGAGGGGATGATATTGTGTGCCGGAGGAGTTGATAAGGATATATTCTTAAAGGCTCTCCAAGGTATTTATGCGGGAAAAGAATATTTGTCACATCCTGTAGAGTGGTATCGGTTTAACAGAAATCTGCTGCTCTATCATCCACAGACGAATAAATGGACTACATTAGGCGAATATGAGCAAGGTGCGCGTGCCGGAGCTGTAATAGTTTCTCAGGACGGATTCCATTACATTATTAATGGAGAACTGAAACCGGGCATTCGTACCAATGAAATTAATAGAATTAAAGAAAATAGAAGATGAGAAAATTGATTATATTGGCAGGAGCTGCATTGGGCTTGTTGTTTGCAAGTTGCACAAAGGAAGAGCAACGCACACTTTCTGTTATTCCTGCACCATTGAAGGTGGAATTGCAACAGGAAGTGTTTCCTCTGAATCCGGAAACAGGATTGTATATAGATGCGTCCGAAGGAGATAAAAAGATTTTGAAGGATTATTTGGCGGCTTCTTTCATGAAGCTGAAACCGGTAGCGGCAGAAGAGGGACATACTATTGTCTTGAAGCAAGTGGCTCAATTGCCGGAGGTAAACTCTTCCGAGGGGTATGTTCTGACGGTAACTCCTGATCAGGTACTTATTCGTGCGACTTCCGGAGCAGGACTATTCTATGGAGTTCAGACTATGCTGCAAATGGCTGATGAAAAAGAATTGCCGGTAGGAGTCATTACAGACGAGCCCCGTTTTGCTTATCGTGGCTTTATGATGGATGTTTCCCGTCATTTTTTCAACAAGGAATTTATAAAAAAGCAGATGGATGCTTTGGCATATTATAAATTGAACCGTTTGCATCTGCATCTTACTGACGCTGCGGGCTGGCGTATTGAAATAAAAAAATATCCCCGTCTGACAGAATTTGCGGCATGGCGTGAGTTTCCTACATGGAAAGAATGGTGGAATAACGGACGACGGTATGAAGAAGAAGGTAGTAAAGATGCTCACGGAGGTTATTATACTCAAGATGATATCCGTGAACTGGTGGCATACGCTCAGGAACGTTTTATTACTGTTATTCCTGAGATAGAGATGCCTGCACATTCGGAAGAAGTACTGACTGCTTATCCCGAGTTGTCTTGTACACACGAACCTTACAAACAAGCCGATTTCTGTGTCGGTAATGAAAAGACTTTTGAGTTTCTGGAAAATGTGCTGACAGAGGTGATGGAACTTTTCCCGTCCGAATATATTCATATAGGAGGGGATGAGGCCGGTAAAGCCTCATGGCCCACTTGCAAACTGTGTCAGGCACGTATGAAAAAAGAGGGCTTGAAAGATGTGAACGAGTTACAGAGTTATCTGATTCATCGTATCGAGGTCTTTTTGAATGCCCACGGACGTAAATTATTGGGTTGGGATGAAATATTGGAAGGTGGTTTGGCGCCTAATGCTACTGTCATGTCATGGCGTGGCACGGAAGGGGGAATGAAAGCGGTTGATTCCGGCCACATGGCTATTATGAGTCCGGGTGAGTTCTGCTATTTTGATTCTTATCAGGATGCTCCTGATTCCCAGCCGGAAGCAATAGGAGGGTATCTGCCTTTGGCCAAAGTTTATTCATTTAATCCTGTACCCGATACTTTGAGTGCGGATAAAGTCCAGTTAGTGTATGGAGTACAAGCTAATTTATTCACAGAATATATTCCGACTCCGGAACATGCGGAAATGATGATTTATCCTCGTATTCTTGCGTTGGCGGAAGTTGCTTGGAGTGATCCTTCTGTGAAGAACTATGATGATTTTCATGCTCGCGCATTGAAAGAGGTAGAGGCATTGAAAGCTGAAGGATACCATCCTTTCGATTTGAAAAATGAGATAGGAAATCGTCCGGGAGCGGATCAGCCCATACAACACTTGGCAGTAGGTAAGAAAGTGACTTACGGACCGGATGCCGCTTATTATCCCGGCTATTCGGCCGGTGGTGATAGTGCCTTGGTAGATGGGGTGATTGGAGGCTGGACTTATGGTGACAAGCGCTGGCAAGGTTTCATAGACAAAAAAAGAATGGATGTGACCATTGATATGGAAAAAGAAACAGAAATTCATTCTGTTGGAGCAGACTTTATGCAGGTGTGTGGACCTGAAGTCTTTATGCCTTCAGAAGTAATCATTTCCGTTTCTAATGATGGTAAGGAGTTTACGGAACTGAAGCGCATGGAACACAAAGTAGTGAAGGATGACAAGGTGACTTTCACCAACTTTGGTTGGGAAGGAAATGCCAAAGCACGTTACATACGTTATCAGGCATCTTCGGGTGAATTCGGAGGTTTCTTGTTTACAGATGAAATTGTAGTGAAATAATAGAACCTATATAAACAACAAATAGCATGAAGAAACAAATTTTGTTATCGGCTGTTCTGATTTGTATCTCAGTTTTTTCTGCGGCAGCACAGAAAGAGCCGGTAGATTATGTAAACCCTTTTGTGGGTACTACTAATTACGGTACGACAAATCCCGGAGCATTAACTCCTCATGGAATGATGTCGGTGACTCCTTTCAATGTGATGGGAGTTCCCGAAGGGGATAAGGATAAAGATAAGCAATGGTGGTCCACTCCATACGAATTCAATAATAAATATCTTACCGGTTTTGCGCACGTTAACCTTAGCGGGGTAGGCTGTCCGGAATTGGGGTCATTGTTATTGATGCCTACCACCGGCAAACTGGATGTGGATTATCATAATTATGGAAGTTTCTATCAAGGTGAGACTGCAAATCCGGGTTATTATACCAATATACTGGATAAATACAATGTGAAATGTGAACTGACTGCCACCCCACGTACCAGTATGGCACGCTTTACTTTTCCTGCCGGACAAAGCAATATCTTGTTGAATCTGGGAGAGGGATTGACCAATGAGAGTGGTGCTACCGTTCGTTTTGTAAACGACCGTGAGATTGAAGGTACCAAGTTGTTGGGAACTTTCTGTTACAATCCTCAGGCAGTATTTCCCATCTATTTTGTAATGCGTATCAACAAAGTACCGGCAAAACGCGGTTATTGGAAAATGATGCGTCCGATGGGTGTGGAGGCGCAATGGGACGATACAGCCGGTAAATACAAACTCTATACTGCTTATACAAAAGAAATAAGCGGAGATGATATAGGAGTGTGGTTTACTTACGATACTGCGGCGGAAGAAGTGATTGAGGTCAGTATGGGCGTATCTTTTGTCAGCATTGAGAATGCTCGTCTGAATTTGGAAAAAGAACAGCCTTTCGGCACAACATTCGACAAACTGCGTGCGGAAGCCCGTAAGAGATGGAATGATGACCTTTCCCGTATCAAGGTAGAAGGTGGCACGGAAGAACAAAAGGGAGTATTCTATACCGCTATGTATCATACCATGATTCATCCTAATATTTTGCAGGACGTAAGTGGACAATATCCACAAATGGAGGGAGACAAGATTCTGACCACCAACCGTAACCGTTATACGGTGTTCTCATTGTGGGATACTTATCGTAACTACCATCAGTTGATGACTTTGGTCTATCCGGAACGTCAGATGGATATGATACATACTATGATGGGTATGTATAAGGAACACGGATGGTTCCCGAAATGGGAATTATATGGTCGTGAAACATTGACTATGGAAGGTGACCCCTCTATTCCTGTTCTGGTAGACAGTTGGATGAAGGGATTGCAAGACTTTGACATTGACGAAGCTTATAAGGGAATGTATAAGTCGGCCACTACTCCGGGCAAGGATAATCTGATGCGTCCGGATAATGACGATTATATGTCCAAAGGGTATGTGCCGATGGAAAGCCAGTATGACAACTCGGTTTCTCATGCTTTGGAATATTATGTTGCCGACTATGCGCTGTCCACTTTGGCGGAGGCTCTAGGTAAAAAGGAAGATGCGAAACTGTTCCGCAAACGTTCTATGGGGTATAAGAATTATTATAGCAAGGATTTCGGAACTTTGCGTCCTATCACCAAGGAAGGTAAGTTCTATGAACCGTTTGACCCGAAAGAAGGAGCGAATTTTGCACCTAGTCCCGGTTTCCACGAAGGTAACGCATGGAATTACACTTTCTTTGTTCCTCATGATATCAATGGATTGGTGAAACTGATGGGAGGTGATAAGAAATTTGTCGATAAGCTGCAAAGCGTGTTCGATGAAGGAAATTATGATCCGGCTAATGAACCCGATATAGCTTATCCTTACCTGTTCAGTCGTTTCAAGGGTGAAGAATGGCGTACACAGAAATTGGTGAAGGAATTGCTGGCTAAGTATTTCACAACTAAGCCGGATGGAATTCCTGGCAATGATGATACGGGTACGATGTCTGCATGGGCTATATTCAGTATGATGGGATTCTATCCGGATTGTCCGGGTGTGCCCGAATATACATTGACTACTCCTACTTTTGATAAAGTGACCGTTCAGCTTGATCCTAACTATTGGGGCAAGAAAGAATTGGTTATCAAGAAAGAAGGACAAGGGGATTATATAAAGGAAATCAGACTGGGCAATAAGAAAATTAATAAATATTTGATTTCGCATGATGATTTGATCAAGGCAGGTGAAATTACTTTTATAGTAACAGAAAATCCTAATAAGAAATAACTATGAATACGAAACGATTTTTGTGTGCTGCGTTAGGAGCTGTTTGTTGTTTTGCTTTTATGCAAGCGCAGGTACGTACAGAGCAGACTTTCGAAAAAGGGTGGAAATTTACGCGTGAAGATAATGCGGAATTTGCCAATCCCAGTTATAATGACAGTAAATGGCAGAACGTCACCGTTCCTCATGATTGGGCGATTTATGGTCCGTTCAGTATCAATAACGACAAGCAGGAAATGGCTATCACTCAGGATGGACAGACAGAGGCTCTGGAACATGCCGGCCGTACCGGAGGTCTTCCATTTGTAGGAACCGGATGGTATCGCCTGAACTTTGGTGCTCCCGGTTTTGAAAAAGGCAAGAAGGCTACTTTGATATTTGACGGAGCAATGAGCCATGCCCGTGTCTATGTGAACGGGCAGGAGGCAGGCTATTGGCCATACGGTTATAATTCCTTTTATGTGGATGCGACCCCTTATCTGAAACCGGGTGAGAAGAACGAGCTGGCAGTCCGTTTGGAAAACGAGCCTGAATCATCACGTTGGTATCCGGGGGCCGGTTTGTACCGCAATGTTCATCTGGTAATCAATGAAGATGCGCATATCCCGACATGGGGGACGTATGCTACCACTCCCGTGGTGACAGACAAATATGCAAAAGTGTCTTTGAAAACTTCTTTGGTTAGTCCCGAAGGAGCCAATAAGGATAATTACCGTATTGTGACGCAGATTAAGGATAAAAACGGCAAAGTGGTTGCTACCGGGGAAAACAAGTTAAGTGTTTTTGACAATACTTTGTTTGAACAGGAGTTTGCAGTAGCCAATCCTGAGTTATGGAGTCCTGAAACTCCGGTTCTTTATACGGCTGAATCCAAAGTATATGAAGGGAATACCTTGAAAGACGAATATACCACTCGTTTTGGTATCCGTACCTTGGAGATTATCCCCGACAAGGGTTTCTTTCTGAATGGAAAATTGACCAAATTCAAAGGAGTATGTAACCATCATGACTTGGGCCCGTTGGGAGGTGCTGTAAATGATGCCGCTATCCGTCGTCAGATTCGTATTCTGAAAGATATGGGCTGTAATGCAATCCGTACTTCTCATAATATGCCGGCTCCCGAACTGGTGGAGGCTTGTGACGAGATGGGTATGATGGTGATGGCGGAATCCTTTGACGAATGGAAATCGGCAAAGATGGCCAATGGATATCATAAAGTATTTGATGAATGGGTGGATAAGGATTTGACGAATCTGATTCGTCACTATCGTAATAACCCAAGTATTGTGATGTGGTGTACAGGTAATGAAGTACCTGATCAGTGGAGCGGCAGTAACGGTCCGAAACTCTCGCGTATGTTGCAGGATATTTGCCATCGTGAAGATCCCACTCGTCCTGTAACACAAGGTATGGATGCGCCCGACGCCGTGGTAAACAATAATATGGCTGCCGTTATGGATGTGGCCGGTTTCAATTATCGTCCCCATAAATATCCTGAAAACTATAAGAAGTTGCCTCAGCAGATTATTTTAGGTAGTGAAACAGCTTCTACAGTAAGTTCGCGTGGTGTCTATAAATTCCCCGTTGTCCGTCAGGCTATGAAGAAATATGACGATCATCAGTCTTCTTCTTACGATGTGGAACATTGTGGTTGGTCCAATTTGCCGGAAGACGACTGGATTTGGCACGAGGATAACGCATGGGGGATCGGAGAGTTCGTATGGACGGGCTTCGATTATCTGGGCGAACCGACTCCTTATTATACTGACTGGCCCAGCCATTCTTCTTTGTTCGGTATAATCGACCTGGCCGGATTGCCCAAAGACCGTTACTATTTGTACCGCAGCCATTGGAACAAAGATGAAGAGACACTGCACATCCTTCCTCATTGGACATGGCCGGGACGTGAAGGAGAAGTGACCCCGATCTTTGTCTATACCAATTATC
>ENA-OZTA01000584-OZTA01000584.1-human-gut-metagenome-genome-assembly--contig:-NODE-584-length-10580-cov-5.505368_pt1 | contig 10580 bp, 8 predicted proteins | sample MGYA00244129_ERZ653980 | MGnify/ENA primary metagenome ERZ653980 (study PRJEB26926, sample SAMN06164589) | human gut metagenome | biome: ENVO:00009003; feature: ENVO:2100002; material: ENVO:00002003... | reverse complement strand
TTGAACAAAATCGCTGCGCAATGGCCTGCCAAGGCTGTGGCATAGCGATTTTCTGTTTTCTATAACAAAAGCAGTGGAAAGCAAGTCCTAAAAGTAGTATTGTTAAGTCACCACAACGAAACAATCAAACAGGATCGACCTTCCCACTGCCTATGAAAAGAATACCACCCTTCCGCTTGGTTGGCAAGCGGTTTTATGACCCCAATGCACCTCCGTGTAAAGCAGTGTTTTTGATACTACTGATTTTACATGGAGGATTTTATTATGTATGAAAAATATTTAGAACAGCTTGAGGAAGCTGGAAAAATCCGCAACCTCAAAGAACGTTCCATCAACTGCTATAAAAACTATGTCTCTTACTTTCTGAAATATCAGGGTAAGAATCCGGAAGAGCTTACCTGTCAGGATGTCAGGACTTTTTTGCTTGCAAAAAAAGAGGAAGGGCTGAAAGCCACAACTCTGAACCTTTATAATTCTGCCATCCGTTTTTTCTACCGAAATGTCCTGCATATCCTTTGGGATGATATCACCGTTCCACGCATGATTCTGGAACACAAGCTTCCAACTGTATTAACTTCTGATGAAATCGACCGCCTGTTAGACGCTATTGACGATATCAAATATAAAGCTATGTTTGCAACAATGTACTCTTCCGGGATGCGGGTTTCTGAAGTTATTCATCTGCATTATGATGATATTTCCCGCTCAAATATGCAGATACATGTCAGAGATACTAAGAACCGGATGGATCGTTATACAATCCTTTCCAAGCGTTGTCTGGATATCCTTACACAATACTGGTTTGAGAAAGGACGGCCTCGTGGAATCCTGTTTCCTAATAAATTCACCGGTAATTACCTGACAGTCAGTACACTGGAGCAGGTGATGCGCCGTGCCGTATCCGATGCCGACCTTCCGATGAATGCAACCCCTCACTGTCTCCGTCATAGCTTCGCAACACATTTGATGGAGCAGGGTGTGGAACGTCAGCATATTCAGGCACTGCTTGGACATCGTGATCCGAAGTCTACGGAAGTTTATCTTCATATCAGCAACAAATCACTCATGGGTATCCAAAGTCCGTTTGACCGGAAAGAAGGTGCTGATTATGAATAAGCCGACCGTTCAGGATATTTTTCAGTGTTTTTATCCGGCATACCTTGAAAAGTATTCTCCCTCTCCTGAACAGGCGAAAGTTGCCCGGAACATCATGAACTGCAAAACAGGAGCCTATGGAACAAATATCAGTGTATGTGAAGACTGTGGTGCTGTTCAGATTCATTACAATTCCTGCCGCAACCGTTGTTGTCCTATGTGTCAGGCTGTTCCAAAGGAAATGTGGATGGATGCCCGCAGAGAAGATGTACTTGATGCCCCCTACTTTCACTTGGTATTTACAGTGCCTGACATTCTGAATCCAATCATTTACAGCAATCAGAAACTGTTATATGACACCCTATATCATGCTGCTTCTGCTACAATCAGTGAACTGACTGCTGACCCTGCACACCTTGGTGCTGCTGTCGGATATATCTGCATCCTTCATACATGGGGATCTGAGATGAACTTTCATCCTCATATCCATACAATACTGCTTGGCGGTGGTCTGACATCCAAAAACGAATGGAAAGACAACGGTACTGAGTTTTTTCTTCCCATATGGGCTATCTCCAAAGTTTTCCGTGGAAAATATATGGATGAGTTAAAAAATCTCTGGAATACGAACCAGCTTGAATTTCATGGCACTGCTGAAAAATATCGTAACCATTATACATTCAAAGAGCTGCTTGATTCCTGTTATGCTGCGGAATGGATTCCTTATTGCAAGAAAACCTTTAACGGTGCACAGTCTGTGATTGATTATCTTGGAAAGTACACCCATAGGATTGCCATCAGCAATCACCGCATCATATGCATACACGATGAAACCGTCACTTTTTCTGTAAAAGATTACCGGAACAAAGGACAATGGAAAGAGTTGAGCATTTCCGGTGTTGAATTCATACGGCGTTTTTTGATGCATGTGCCGCCAAAACGTTTTGTCAGGATTCGGCATTACGGACTTCTTTGTTCCCGCAGCAAGCGAAAGAAACTTATTCTATGTCGAAATCTTCTTGGTTGTCAAAAGTATCTCTCAAAACTTCGGGATAAGGAGATGCCTGAAATATTAAAACAGCTTTATGGCATAAACGTCTATGTGTGTAAATCTTGTGGTGGTCATCTTGGAAAACCACAACTTCGAATACCTCAAAGATGTTAAAAGATTATTCTTTCATATTTTTTCTGAAGCCTCAAAGTTTGAGGTTTTATTGTCGTACCTATTTATCTGGAAACACCTGATTTCTGTAGATTCTGCACTGAAAATCCTGTATAATCATGGGTAAGAACAAAAGATTGAAAGTCCATAGGTAGTGGCTACCCGGACGCTCACTTTGTTCAATTAGGTCAAATCGAAAATGGTGTAAACGAAGGGGCAGTTCACTGGAATGCCAAAACTGCTTTTTCGTTTACCCCATCATTGATTCTAACCTAAAGAATTTTTCGGCATTCATCTGCTGAAAACGGATTTTTTTCGCCATCTCGCCTGCATTTTCTGCTGCAGCTGTCAGCATGGACACGGTATAATCCACCGCAGTTACCTGGTATCCCTTTTCCGCCAGAAGAATGGAAAAGAAACCGGGACCCGTTCCGATATCCAGAACCCGGATCTCTTCCGGTGCTCTTCCCGGAAAATGCGCATCGATTTTTTTTGTAAGCATCCCGCCCCAGACCCTCTTCTGTTCCGATGCAAGTTCTTCTTTGTTTACCTGGGAATATCCATCGGTTCTGCCCGTCCAGTAATGAATGTTTTCTTCCTCAAAGTTTTGAAACTGTCTCATATTCTTTTCCTCCGCAAATTGCAATCCCTTTTTGACAGGAAACCGTTACTTTTTCACTGTACAGATAGAAAACATCGGTGCAGGATTATAAAACTCATCTTTTTCCAGATAAATCCGTTTTCCAAGCTCCTGGTCAATGTGAATTTCGCCTCTGGTATTCTCGCACAGCACAGCTACATCATACGCCGGCCGGTTTTTGCGGCTGATCGGAAGCTGTGCTTTTATCCGCTCGCATTCCTCCAGCATTTCGTTTCCGACTTTGAAATGCGCATGCTGCTCTGGCAGGTCTTTTGTGTCAGAAGCATCGTCTTTTCCGTAATTGGCATCGAAGTTCAGCAGCACACCGCCCGTTTTCAGCACACGCATCCACTCGCCGTAAGCATGCTCCGCATTCGGCAGCGTCCACGTCAGGTTTCGGGAAATGACAACATCGAACGTTTCATCTGCAAACATCGGATTTTCCGCGTCCATGACCTGGAAGCAGCAGCCGGCATTCTCTTCTTCGGCAAGCTGGATTGCATTCTCAATCATCTCCGGTGTCAGGTCGATGCCGAAGACCTCGTGGCCCTCTTTTGCCAGCAGGATCGAGAAAAATCCGGCTCCACAGCCCACATCAAGGATCTTTAACCGTCTTCCCGCCGGGATCTGTTTTTCAATCTCTTTCATCCAGCGCTTCGCAATCGGGTTTGCAAGTTCGGAGCGTCTCTGCTCTAAAAAGCTCTCGCTCCGTTTCTCCCAGTAATGGACAATCTGCTCTTTGCGGTCGTCGTACTCCGGCTCGCGCACAATTCTTCCGTAAGCAACGACAGGGCCCCCTTCTGTTACCTGCAGACTGCCCGTCTGGTACAGCACCACACCGGTGTACTCGGCACGGCACGTCTCACGGAGTTTTCCATTATAATCACGGATCGTTCCGAGCAGTGCGCCCTCTGCAACCATATCGCCCGGTTTTGCCGCCGGATACCAGAGGCCGTCTTCGGAAGCCGCCTGATAGCAGACATCTGTCACCTCCATCGGCACGTAGTTCCGCACATCGCGGCGGATCTGATACATGCCGAGGCTGCTTAAGATATTGCGCACATCACGCTTGTCGGAATTGACCTCCTCGGAAGTCCAGGCTCCCATGCCGCCGCGCTCTAAGAGGATGCTCGCGATGCCCTTGGACGCCGCGTAGTTGTACGCTCCGCCTGATGACACCATGGAACGCACCATGTACGGAACATCCACCTGCTCCGCCATTTTCCGCGAAACTTCTGTCACCTCCTGCGCCGCTTTTCCGGCGTAATAGACATACGGCGTCAATGCTTCGAAATCATCGCCGCTGTGGAGATCAATATAATAATCCACCTTCGGATAAACTTCTTTCGTAATGGCCCACGCCAGCCGCTCCATCTCGGTTCCGTTTGGATTGCCCGGAAATACACGGTTCAGGTTTTTGCCATCGGAAAGTCCGAGACTGCCCGCACGGTTTTCAAAAGCAGGACGGTTTAAGACCTTTAAAATCACGATCGTTCCAACCGTTTTTTCCGGCTGAAGCTCCGCTCCCAGTTCCACACACGCCTGAATGCCGACGTATTCACCGGAATGAACGCCGCCGGTGATCAGCATTGTTTTTCCCGGAAGTTTTCCACAGATAATCGTTCCCGGAAGCACGATATCCCCATTCGCAAAGGAGATATCCCCCTGATATTTTTCGCCGCGGCGGACGGTCACATCACCAAGCTGGAAGGGCTGCTCTGCGCTTTTTTCCGCGCGCACCAGAAACATCGGTGTTGATGCATAGTTCAGTCTCTCTTCCTCGCTCCAGACGCGCTTCCAGATTTCGGAATCGGTCTGGATGGAACAGACGCCGAGGGATTCGAGCACCTTCGTATCCCACGCCGGCCGTTCCATCGCAGAGAGCGGCACCTGGCGCGCAATGTTTTCCATGCGGTCAATGTCCGTGCACAGATAATGGTCGTCGAGCTGCTGCTCTTCCACTTTCTTCCGGTCTGCCTCGTACGCTTCTTTTTTCTCCTCGTCATAGAGATAACCGTACCAGTTCGCATCAAAATTGAGCAACACGCCGCCCGGTTTCAGGACACGCATCCACTCTTGGTATGCCTGCTCCGGCTTTTCCAGATTCCAGGTCAGATTTCTGGAAATGACAACATCAAAGGTCTCATCCGCAAACTCCAGATTCTGTGCATCCATCCGCTGCAGCGTCACGCGCTCCAGACCGTATTTCGTATATTTTCCCAGATTCTCTTTCGCCTTTTCCAGCATCTCCTCCGTGTAGTCAACAGCCGTCACCGTATAACCTGCCTCCGACAAAATCATCGGGAAGAATCCCGGGCCGGTTCCGATATCGAGAATCTTCATCTCTTCTTTCTTTTTCTCTGGAAATTGCTCCTCTAATACATGCAGCCACGCTTCTCTCTGGCTTCCCGCCAGTTCTTTTTCATTGACCTCAGAATACCCCTCCGCACGGGTTCCCCAGTAGGAGGCAATTTCCTGTAATAATTCCTGTTCCATATCTTCCGCTTCTTTCCTCTTTTTCTTAACTTTCCCGGCGCGGCCGTTTTCCAACCGCCCAAATATTCCTTTACTCTACCAAAAATCGGCCTTTTTCACAAGCCCCCACGGGGGATATCCTTAAGTCCGGCGCACAAATCTGTTTCCGGATATTTTTAAAGGAGAACCGTCATTCACTCGGTTCTCCTTTATATTGCCAGAATACCATCAGCTTTCTTGTCGCCGTATCCTCGCTGTATGTATATTTTACGGACCCGAGTCCGTAATAGCTGCAAAGATAGCCGGAAGCCTTATCGAGAAGCTCCGGTCGGGCTTCCATGACCTGCGCCATCAGATCATCGGTGGCAAATTTAAATTCGGAATACTCTTTTGTCTCTTCAATATCCGTCTCCATTTCCCACAGAATCTGCGTCGCATCAAATGTATCCATGTACCGGCCAATCTGGCGGTAATACTCGAGGTCATCTGCATTGCACGCCGGGAGCGGCAGATTCGCATCCGCCTGATGCGTGTCCGAAAATTCCGCATCGGAAACGCAGAGAAAATCGTAGTAGATCAGGTCGTCCGGCAGATTGTACTCGCCGCTCTCGCCCTCTGCGAATACCGGATCGCCCCAGGTTACATCGACGTTGTAATAATTGTCTCCACACTTTACGATATTCCAGCCGTGCGCCTCGCCGGTGTCTGTCGTTCCCGTCACATAAATGACCGGGATGTCCAGGCGGTTCATCAGATACTGGAACGTTCTGGCATAGCCTGCGCAGACCGTCTGTCTGTTCACAAGTCCGCTGTAGAGTGTCTGATTCTCCGGCGCATCTTTCACATAATCAATCTGCCGGATACATTTTTCAAAGACAGCCTTGATCTTCCCATAGTCATCCATCGAACGGTCGATATCACTTAAGAAATCATTTCCCGCCCCTTTGACCTGGGTCTGGCGTCCTGTAATCTCCTCCGCAGGAATCGTGTATTCTGGAACTACCTCGCAGTAGTTCTTCGGCTCGCCGTATCCCGTGACATGTGATGCTCCGTTGATCCAGCAGTACTCCGGGTAATCCATATAGACCCATCCGTAAACCTCCGCCGTCACATCGGGATCGCCGCCTTTTGTGATGATGGTTTCCTGGTGTTCCGCGATTCCCTGCACCAGTTCGCGGTAAATCATCTGTCTGTTTTCATCGAGCTGGCTGTAATAATACCGCTTCGCCAGCTCCTCCTCATCTGTATTTTCCGCCTGAAACTGTGTTGCGCCATTTTCTGACAGACCATTGTTTTCGTCTGCCGTCTGTGAAGCAGTGCTGCTGTCCGCTCCGTTTCCGTTCTGCGCGGGATCGCTCTCATCAAATTCTCCGAATACCAGATAAGCCGCCAGCAGGGCAAGCATAAGCGGAAGCAGCGCCCGCAGCGGTCTCTTCCGTCTTCGTCTGTGTCTTCTCTTTGCCATTCTTCTTTTCTCCCAGATACGTTAAAACGCCGTCACACAGTGCATCCGCCACCTTTTTCTGGTACTCCTTTGTGTTCAGGAGCGCTTCCTCCTCCGGATTTGAGAGGAATCCGCACTCGCAGATCACCAGCACTGCGTCTGTCTTCTTCAGCATGTAATACGTTTTGTTTCCCTTGGCTTTCCTGTGATTCGCCGGATCGAGCCCCGCGACCAGTGCAGCCTGCATGCAGAGCGCCAGTTTTTCGCCTTCTTTTGAATCCGTATAATAAAACACCTGCGCCCCTTTGACCGCCGCATCCGGGTAGCTGTTCTGGTGAATGCTGATCACACAGTCCGGCTTTTTTTTATGAATCAGCTGCACGCGCCGCTGCAGATCCTGCACTTTCGCATTCACGGCTCCCGGATCGGAGAGATCATCCTCCCCTTCCCGCGTCATCACCACAAGGATTCCCTGCTTTTCCAGCTTCTTTTTCAGCAGACGGGCAATCGCAAGGTTGATGTCCTTTTCTTTGACACCGTTTGCCCCGATTTTGCCGGGATCGTCGCCGCCGTGGCCGCTGTCCAGCACCACTACTTTTGTGGCTGCCTTCTGTGCTGCCACCAGCCGTGCGCCCTCGCGGGACAGAACATACGCCGCCGAAAGCAGAATCACCGCCATCAGCCATTCCAGTTTTTTCCCTTTTTCCAAATGAAAAGCCCCCTGCTGCAAATTTCCTTTCTTGGTCATTTTATGCAGCAGCGGGGCAGGTTACAACTCTTATTGCTTCCGGTTACTCTTCCTCATCTTCTTCATCATGCGCGCGATTCGGGATTTCATCCTCTTCTTCGTCGTTGTCATCATCGAGATAATCCGGCTCATTTTCGAGATCGATGACTGCAGAATTTTCGACGATTTCGTCTTCTTCCTCTGCTTCTTCTGCGGTATCTTCACGGTCTGGCTCTGCGGCTGTTTCTTTTGCCTCTCCGGGAAAGATACTTTTTACCGGATCTTTCATGAAGGTTTCCACTTCCGATGCAGAACGTTTCATCTCCTCACGCATTTTTTCGATGCCGGCAAAGGTCTCCTCAAAAATTCTGCGATTCTTCTCGAGTACACTCGTCATGGTTTCCATCTCGGCGTAAATCTTCTGGTATCTGGTGTTGGCTTTCTGCAGTTCCGCGTCCATATGGCTCTGGATTTCTTCTGCTTCGGCCTGCAGTTTTTCTTCATAAACAGCAGCCAGTTCCTCGCCCTTCTGACGTGCGCTCTCTACCATGTATTCGCACTGTTCCTTCGTCTCGCGGCGCTGCTTTGCACAGGATTCCTTTGTCTCTTCCCGCTGTTTCCGGCAGGACTCGTTTGTCTCCTCTCTCTTTTTGCAGCACGCCTCATCCGTTTCCTCCGTTTTCTCGCGGCAGGACTCGTCCGTTTCTTCGGTTTTCCGGCGGCAGGCTTCCTCGGTCTCTTCTTTTAGCTTTCTGCAGCTCTCCTCTGTTTCCTGTGTCAGTTTTTTCGCTTTCACCTGTGCCTCAAACACAAGGCCGCTGATGCTGTCATAATTGTCGATATAGCTCTGGTATTTCTCATGAATATTTTTTTCGAGCTCCTCGATTTTATCCTCACGCTCGCGGATCTTGCGGTTCAGCTTCTCGATTTCCTGCTCTTTTTCCTCGATCTTCGCTTCCAGTTTCTTCTGAGCGGCATACGCCTGATCTTTCAGGTTCTGCACTTTCGTCATAACATCGTCCTTATCGAAACCGCCCATCAGCGTTGTTTTAAATAATTCTTCGTGATTGTTTTCTGACATGTATACTCCTCCTTCGTGCCCGGGCTTTTATCATTCCCCTTATCCTTCCCGGACTCCTCGTCAACTGTTTGTTTCAATATATTCTGAAATCAGACTCCAGACGTCTGCGCACTCGAATCCGAGCTTCCACTCTGCCACTCCGGCGAGATCGGCACTTTGGATCACTTTCAGTTTTTCCTCCATGGACTGCTCATCCTCCATCCAGATCGTGTATCTGGCATCGGAAGTTTCTACCGTTGCCACATTCTGGCCAAGGGATGCATCCCAGGTTTCTGTCATCTGATTCTCTTTGGCATAGTTTTTGGCGCCATCCATGCCCAGCACCTCGCTGGTAATGGCGCTCTGTCCGAACTTTTCCGTCCAGACACGGGTATAAAACGGGATTCCGCAGATCACCTGATCGGCAGGCATCACCCGCGTCATCTCCTCCACGGCCTGCTGTACGAACGGGAGGGATGAAACAGAGCCTGCCTCCTCGCTTCCCGCGAAATGCTCGTCATAGGCCATGACAATCATATAGTCCACAAATCTTGCCTGCTCGCCGCGCTGATAATACATCGTGTAAGCCTGCGGTACCGGCGTATCGACCGACACCACAAGATTCTGTGCATGCGCCGCGCTCGTCAGTTCCCGCAGAAACTGCAGGTAATGCGGGATTCCGGCCTCTTTCAGATTCTCGAAATCCACGTTGATGCCGTCCATGCCGCACGATGCTGCCTCGGCGAGCAGCTGCTCAATGATTCTACTGCGCACGGATGCGTAGGCAAGATCGGTTGTTTCGTCAAATGCTTCATTAAAGTTATCAATCAATCCCCAGACTTCCCGTCCCGCTTCATGCGCCAGTTTCACGTAATCGGCGCTCGCAAGGCTGGAAATCGTACCGGTTTCGTCTGTCACGGAAAACCAGGTCGGTGAAATCACGTTCACGCCGGTCATTTCTGCTGTCATCTCTGCCATCGCGTCGTTCGACTCGGTCGATGTGCTCTGATGCCAGACCAGATTGATTTTGTGATCCCGTGTAATTCTTTCATAGGAATCTTTCTTTGCCGTCCGCGCTTCGATGGCCTCCGGCTCGGAGATATCCTCTGTCTGGATGTAGCCGGTATAGCCGTCCGCCGTCATGACTTTGCACCAGTTGTCCAGATTTTCCAGATACAGCAGGGTGTCACCCTTCTGTACATCCGCAAGAATCAGACTCTTGATGCCGCCTTTCTGGCGCACCTGCGCGGTGTCTGACTGTACCGTCGCCTGCTCCACTCCGTCCCATTCATTCCGGATTACAACACGGTTGGGATCGCTGTAATATGCATAGTCGAGATCTGTGTATTCTTTTACGACATCCAGCGAAATGTAAACCGTTCCGTCGCTCTCCTGCTGTACGGCAGGCTGTCCGCCCGGTGTTTTGGCAACGGCCGCATCGCCCGGAAGCAGTGTCTGCACGCCGCCGCTCGTTGTAAGCAGGATTCCTTTTGTTTCTTCATCCCAGTAGAAGCAGCTGTTCAGCTGGGATTCTACATATGTGTACGCCGCATACGGCTCTCCTCCGATAAGGACGGCCTGCTCTTCCAGAAGTTCTCCGTTCTGGATCAGCGCAACGCTGTTTTCGTCTGTCAGGTTAAAATATTCGTTCCCGGCCATGTATTCGGTTCCGGGTTTATATCGGTTTATCAAAAATGAAACAATGCCTGCTGCACCGACTAGCACGATCAGAATCAGTACGACCAGTACCGGCGCTGCTTTTTTCTTCTGTTGCTCCTTCATGTGTTCTTTTCCCCTTTTCTTCGCTCTGAAGATCTCCCCACTTGCGCCCATTATAACAAAAAAAATACCCAATAGCAACCGTTATGCGCAAGGGAACCGCATGCGAGTCAGAAAGTATCGTTACAGTTCACTGGTTCCCAGCGAACTGTAACATTCGCAGCCCTCATTTAAAGTTTTGCTTCGCAAAAGGAGGGC
>ENA-OZTA01000582-OZTA01000582.1-human-gut-metagenome-genome-assembly--contig:-NODE-582-length-10598-cov-4.545860_pt1 | contig 10598 bp, 9 predicted proteins | sample MGYA00244129_ERZ653980 | MGnify/ENA primary metagenome ERZ653980 (study PRJEB26926, sample SAMN06164589) | human gut metagenome | biome: ENVO:00009003; feature: ENVO:2100002; material: ENVO:00002003... | reverse complement strand
CGAGCCTTATCGTCGGCAGCGTCAGATGTGTATAAGAGACAGGAAGGGGAAAGGAGACTGCCGTGGAAAGCGAACTACTGAAAAAGCAGGAGGATCTGCGATTTCGTTTGAAAGAAATGGGAACTGTGGCGGTCGCTTTTTCCGGCGGCGTGGATTCCGCTTTTCTGCTCCATGAGGCCCATGCCGTTCTTGGAAAGAAAGCTGTCGCGGTAACAATGAAATTGGATTCCCTTCCTTTCCGTGAATGGAAGGAGGCAAAAGAATTCTGCAAACGGGAACATATACGGCAGATGATTGTCGAACAGGACCAATTCCTGATTAAGGGATTTGCGGAAAATGAAAAAGACCGGTGCTACCATTGCAAGTATTTTCTTTTTTCTTTTTTGAAAGAGCTGGCAAAGAAGAATTATATTTCCTATGTTGCGGACGGCACGAATTTCAGTGACACGGGCGGTTACCGGCCCGGATTGAAAGCGCTGGCGGAACTGGGCGTGGTGAGTCCCTTAAGAGAGGCGGAGCTGACGAAGGAGGAAATACGGGCGCTTTCGGAAAAAGAAAATCTTCCTACATGGAACAAACCGTCTTTTTCCTGCCTGGCGACACGGTTTCCTTATGGCGAACCGATCACCGGGAAAAAGCTGCGCCGTGTGGAAATGGCAGAGCAATTCCTTTTTGAAATGGGATTTACCCAATTCCGTGTCCGCAGCCATGACGGGATGGCGCGTATTGAAATCCGTCCGCAGGAATTTCCCCTGCTTGTGGAAAAAAGAAAGATTGTGGCCACACGGTTTAAAGAACTGGGGTTTATGTATATCACGATGGATCTGGAGGGATTCCGCTCGGGATCCATGGATATAGGGCAGGTGTAGCATGGATATCAGAGAACTTTTGGAAAAGGTCAGAGGCGGGGAGCTGGAAATTGACGCAGCGGAAAAGTATCTGCGCAGTCATTCCGAAGTCCGCGCCTATGAAGAAATGGGATATGCCAAACTGGATACGGACAGGAAACGGCGTTCCGGATTTGCTGAGGTCATTTACTGCCAGGGGAAATCGGATGAATTTCTGCCGGAGATATTCCGAAAGTTATATGAAGCGGAAGGGGAGGTGTTCGGTACGCGTGCCGATGCCCATCAATATGAAATCGTCCGCGCCGTGCTGCCGGATATTTCTTATGATCCCGTTTCCCGCATATTGAAACTGGAAAAGAAAGATAAGGAGCATATAGGCTTAGTCGCGGTCTGCACGGGAGGAACGGCGGATATTCCTGTAGCGGAAGAAGCGGCGCAGACGGCGGAATATTTTGGCAGCCGTGTGGAACGTATTTATGATGTGGGAGTCAGCGGTATCCACCGCCTTTTATCCTGCGAAAAGAAAGTGCGGGAAGCCAACTGCATCATTGCCGTGGCAGGTATGGAAGGCGCTCTTGCGTCGGTAATCGGTGGTCTTGTGGCTAATCCCGTCATTGCCGTGCCCACTTCTGTGGGGTATGGCGCGAGCTTTCATGGGTTGTCGGCTCTTTTGACGATGATCAATTCCTGCGCGAACGGCATTGTGACGGTAAATATAGATAACGGCTTCGGCGCGGGGTATGTGGCAACACAGATCAACAGGCTGGCGGAAAGGGGAAAAAGCAATGGATAAAAAATTATACCTGGACTGTGGGTCCGGGATCAGCGGGGATATGTTCGTGGCGGCAATGATCGACTTGGGGGCGGATCCGGACGCTCTTGAAAAAGCGCTGGATTCTCTTCCGGCAGACGGCTTTTTCGTAGAGATAAGCAAAGTAAAGAAAGCGGGCATCGACTGCTGTGATTTTCATGTCCATCTTGATGATGACTGTGAGAACCATGACCATGACATGGACTATCTTTACGGCAATCTGACCTTGGCGGCAGGATCGGGATGCTCTTGTCATGAGGAATCGGACAGAGAAGAACATCACTGCCATTGCCATGAGGAAGGGCATGACGGGGAGGCACATCACTGCTGCCGTCAGGGAAAAGATCATTATCATACCCATCGGGGGCTTGCGGAAATTCTTCCGATGATCGATGCCTGTGATATGACGGAAACAGCAAAAGCGCTGGCCCGTAAAATATTCCGGATTATTGGCGAAGCGGAAGCGAAAGCCCATGACTTGCCCCTTGACGAAGTCCATTTTCATGAGGTGGGAGCGCTCGACTCCATTGTGGATGTGGTGGCGGCTGCCGTTACTTTTGACAGCCTTCACATCAAAGAGGTGATTGTTCCTAAACTTACGGAAGGGACAGGGACGGTTCGGTGCCGGCATGGAGTCATGCCCGTGCCTGTCCCTGCGACAGTGAATATTGTTTCCGCTTATAAAATCCCCATGGAGCTCACCGGGGCGAAAGGGGAGTATGTGACGCCTACCGGCGCGGCCATTGCGGCGGCCATTTCCACAAGCCATCAGCTGCCGCAGTCTTTTGTTATCAAGAAGGCAGGCCTTGGCGCGGGAAAACGAGCATACACGGATCGAAGCGGTATTCTCCGGGCATTCCTTATCCAGGGGGAGGAGAATGAAGACCGTGATAAAGTTGTGAAACTGGAAACGGATATTGATGACTGCTCCGGCGAGGTTCTCGGGTATGTCATGAAGAAATTGTTCAAGGCAGGAGCGAAAGATGTCCATTATGCTCCCATTTTCATGAAAAAGAACCGTCCGGCCTGGGAACTGACAGTGATCTGCGGGGAAGACAAAGCGGAGGAACTGGAACAAATTATTTTCACGGAAACCACGACGATCGGTATCCGCGAATACCCCCTCGGGCGCTCTGTCTTAGATAGAGAAGAAAAAGAAGTGGAAACGGTTTACGGCAAAGCATCTGTGAAGCAGGTGTCTCTGGGAAAGATGACGCGGGCCTATCCTGAATATGATACCGTGAAAAAACTGGCGAAGAAAAATAAAGTACCTTTTATGGATGTTTTTGACGCGGTGAAAGAGGCGGCAAAGAAAAAATGACGGGCTGATATGGTAAGGAGCGTTTTCCGGCAGGGGCGCTTCTTCTTTTTTTCCTTTCTTTTGTGATAGAATGACTTATTATAAATAAAAGGAAGTACATCTATGAAAAAAAGAAACCTGGGGTTAACAGCGGCTGTAGGTTCGTACCTGCTGTGGGGGCTTCTGCCGGTTTACTGGAAGCAGCTGTCTGCCGTTTCTGCTTATGAAATATTATCGCACCGCATTATCTGGTCTTTCTTCTTCATGCTCATGATTCTCTCTTTCATGGGACGGATGGTGTCGTTTTGGGAAGAATGTAAACATCTTTGGGCGGATAAAAGCCGGGGTGCGCTCCTTGCGCTGGCATCTTTTCTGATTACGGCAAACTGGTGCATTTTCATCTGGGCAGTGACGAACCGCCACGTGGTGGATACCAGTGTGGGGTATTACATGAATCCCCTTGTGAGTGTTCTTCTTGGTGTTGTATGTTTTCATGAGCGGCTGTCAAAAATGAAATGGTTTTCTATTGCCGTTGCTGCTGCTGGAATCGGTGTGATGACCTGGGAACTGGAGAGGATCCCGCTGATTGCTGTCGGTCTTGCATCGACATTTGCCCTCTACGGCGCGGTGAAAAAGAAATTGAATCTGGATGCTTTTTATAGCATTACGCTGGAAACATTTTTTGTTCTTCCTTTTGCCCTTGCCTATGTATTTTTTCTTGGGAATGACGGCATTGGACATTTCAATGTCGATGACCTGCGGACAGCAGTGTTTCTTATCGGCGCAGGCGCTGTGACGGCGACGCCTCTCGTGCTCTTTTCCATAGGGGCGAATGATCTGCCGCTGAACGTTCTCGGGTTCTGCCAGTATATTTCTCCGTCCATTACTTTGCTTCTGGGGATATTCCTTTTCGGCGAACCTTTTACTCGTGCACAGGTGTCTGCTTTTTCTTTTATCTGGTCAGCTCTTGCGGTCTTTACGATTGCGGACTGGAGAGAAAGGAAGTTTTTGGAAAAACGGGGAATGAGCGCTTTGTAAGAAGGAGGGGGAAATGGAAAACATTTTATCGGAGTATGATAAATCACCGGGAATCATTTCTCCGGATTTTGAAAAAATGGATTTGCACCTGCCGAAGAAAGCGGTTTTTGCTTTTCTTGGAGAGAAACGGATTGAAAGGTTTGCTCTTGCCCGGGGCGGTGAAAAGGTCGGGACATTTGTTTCTCTGACAAAAGATTTTCCCCTGTGGATGATTAAAGCGGATAAGGAAGAACTCTGCGTCCTTCAGGCACCGGCGGGAGCTTCGGCGGCAGTCCTGCTTCTGGAACGGCTCTATGCGTATGGTGTGGAAAAGGTGGTAGCTCTGGGATGCTGCGGTGCGCTGGAAAAGCTGGCGGAGAATGTTTTCTTTGTCGTACGCAAGGCGCTTCGTGATGAGGGTACGTCGTACCATTATCTTCCGCCGGCACGGTTCGTGACACTTGATGAATCGGCGGCGAATATCGTAGAAGGAGTGCTTCGGGAAAATCATGTGCCTTGTGAAAGCTGTGTGACTTGGTCGACGGACGGATTTTTCCGTGAAACAAAAGAAAAGGTAAAAGCGCGGCGGGCGGAGGGCTGCCGCGTCGTGGATATGGAATGCGCCGCCTTGGCGGCATGTGCGGCATACAGGGGGAAGGTATTTGCCCAGATCCTTTTTACTGCCGATACACTTCACGATTTATCTCACGAACAGCGGGCGTGGGGAAAAGAAAGCCGCGATAAGGCGTTCCTCATGGGAGTCAAAGCGGCGGAGAGGTTATGAAGGAAGAGTTATGTCAGCAGGTGAATTGCTTTTTGGAGGACTTCTTGCCGTAAATGCCGCCGCCTTTTTCCTGTACGGTCTTGACAAATGGAAAGCGGTGCATGGACGGCGGCGGATAAGGGAAAGGACGCTTCTGTTTATTGCCGCTGCGGGCGGATCGGCAGGCGCGTTTCTTGCTATGCGTTTTTTTCGCCATAAGACACGCCATGCCGTATTTCAATTCGGTGTGCCCGTCCTCTTTCTTTTACAGGCAGCTTTCGCTTTTTTCCTTTGGAATTAGTTCGGGCGGACTTGACTATATTCATGATTATCTGTACAATACAAAAGATACTAAGAGCTGTGATGAAGACGGTTTGCGTAAGCGCCCGGCAGAGAGAGCCTTCGGCCGGTGAAAGAAGGGGCGGGCGGCGCGGACGGATCACTTCTGAGCTTCAGGGAGGAAATGCCCTGACGGGACACCGTTAACTGTGCCGAGTGGCCTTTGGGTCATTAGGGTGGTACCACGGGAAATATTCTCGCCCCTTTTCGGGCGGGATTTTTTTATTTACACCATACAGGAGGAAATGGAATGGATTACAGCAAGACGCTGCGCCTGCCGCAGACAGAATTCCCCATGCGCGGAAATCTTCCACAGAAGGAACCGCAGTTTGTGGAACTTTGGAAAGATAAGGATTTATACAATAAGAGAATAGAAAAAAGAAAGAAAGCAGGCGCGCCCCGCTTCGTGCTTCATGACGGACCTCCTTATGCGAACGGCAAGATCCATATCGGACATGCCCTGAATAAGACACTGAAGGATATTATTGTCCGCTACAAGTACATGGCGGGGTACATGGCAAACTATGTCCCCGGCTGGGATACCCACGGCCTTCCGATTGAATATGCCGTACTGAAAGATTCGGGAGAGGATCGGGCGAATATGTCCGTTCTTGAACTGCGCCGCAAATGTCTGGAATACGCAAAGAAATGGATTGAAATCCAGAAAACCGATTTTATCCGCATGGGCGTTATCGGCGATTTTGATAACCGTTACGTTACTTTTGATCCGCATCTGGAAGCCAAGGAAATAGAAGTTTTTGGCGAAATGGCAAGAAAAGGATACATCTATAAAGGAAAGAAAGCCGTTTACTGGTGTCCCCACTGTGAAACGGCGCTGGCGGAAGCGGAAATCGAGTATAAGGACCGCAAGTCCCCGTCTATTTATGTAAAGTTCCCTGCGAAAAATATCAAGGGACTCGGACCGGAGGGCGTAGATCAATCCAAGCTTTTTGCCGTCATCTGGACAACCACGCCTTGGACCATTCCTGCCAACCAGTATATTTCCGTCAACCCGAAGTTCACCTATGTATGGGTGCATAATCTGGATGCCGACGAGTACTATCTGATGAATAAGGAGCTGGCACCGGCAGCTTTGGCGGACTGCAAGATTGAAAATTACGAGTTTGCCGGCCGCGAAATGACAGGCGCCGAATGGGATTTGGCCGAATTTATGCACCCCTGGGCATCTTATAACCGAACCGTGTATGTTCTTGAGGGCAACCATGTCACGCTGGATGCCGGTACAGGCTGTGTACATACTGCCCCGGGCCATGGCGTGGATGACTTTGAAGTGTATAAGAAATATGAAAATGAAGGAAAACTGAAGCAGGAAGTCATCTGTCCTGTGGACAATAAAGGCCGTATGACGGCAGAAGCCGGATCCTTTCTGGAAGGGAAGACTGTATGGGAAGCGGAAGGACCGAGTATTTCCGCGCTTGCCCACGAAGGCATGCTTCTTGGCAAAAAGTCCCTCCACCACCAGTATGCCCATTGCTGGCGCTGCAAGAATCCCGTCATTTACCGTGCGACAGAGCAGTGGTTTGCTTCCATCAATGATTTTCGCGAAGATGCATTGAAAGCGGTCGACGAGACACGGTTTATCCCTTCCTGGGGGCATGACCGCCTGTATAATATGATTCGTGACCGTCAGGACTGGTGTATTTCCCGCCAGCGTTCCTGGGGTGTTCCGATTCCTGCTTTCTACTGTGACGGCTGCGGCAACTATGTGATTACGCCCGAAACGATTGAAAGCGTGAAAGAAATCGTGGAAAAAGAGGGCACCGATGCATGGTGGGCGCACCCGGCGGAAGAACTTTTGCCGAAGGATTTCAAATGTCCCCACTGCGGCGGCAGCCGTTTCCACCAGGAAAAAGACATCATGGACGTATGGTTTGATTCCGGCTCCACCTGGAATGGTGTCCTAAAAGATCCTCATCCGGTGTGGAAAGATACCGGCGCGGCGTATCCCTGCGATTTGTATCTGGAAGGTTCCGACCAGCACCGCGGCTGGTTCCACAGCTCTCTTCTGACCAGTGTGGCAGTCAATGGCTGCGCGCCGTATAAGGCTGTTCTGACCCATGGTTTTACCATGGACGGAGAGGGACGGAAGATGTCCAAATCGGTAGGAAACGTAGTCGCGCCCCAGGACATTATTGATAAGTATGGCGCTGACGTGATGCGTTTGTGGATTTCTTCCGTCGATTATCAGGGAGACGTCCGCCTTTCCGATAAGATTGTGAAATCCATGAGCGATGTATACAGAAAGATCAGAAATACGTTCCGCTACCTTCTGGGGAATCTTTATGATTTCGATCCGAAGACCGACAGCGTGGCTTATGGGGATATGGAAGAATTGGATCGCTGGGCGCTGCTTCGTCTGGAACAGGTAAAGCGTACCGTTCTTAAAGCCTATGAGGATTATGAATTCCACGTCATGTACCATGCCGTCCATAATTTCTGTACTGTGGACCTGTCATCCATTTACCTGGATATACTGAAAGACCGTCTCTATACAGAAAAAGATGATTCCCTCCTGAGAAGAAGCGCGCAGACTGCCATGTATGAAATCCTTACCTCTCTCGTAAGGCTGGTAGCCCCCGTTATTTGCTTTACTGCCGAAGAAGTATGGCAGGCACTCCCGAATCGGGAAGAAAGAGAATGGTCTGTCCATATGGCGGATATGCCGGCGGAAAACGACAGATACATGGATAAGGTATTGGAAGAAAAGTGGAAGAAGCGCCTTGCTCTCCGCAGCGTTGTGACAAAAGCGCTGGAAGAAGCCCGCCAGGCGAAAGTCATCGGCCACCCTCTGGACGCGGAAATTACTATTTACGCAGATGGTGAACATTTGGAAACGCTGAGAGCCATGGAAAAAGAACTGGCGGATTTCTGCCTCGTTTCCCGGGCGAAGATTTTCGGGGATTTGTCTGCTGCTCCTGAAAATGCTGTTGTTTCTGAAGACGGCACCGTGAAAGTTTCCATTGCTGTCTGCACTCTTGAAAAGTGTGAACGCTGCTGGAAGCGCACTCCCGATGTAAACTCCGATCCGAAACATGAACATGTCTGCGCAAGATGCGCCGGTGTCCTTACGGAGATGGGAGAATAAGAAAGGTAAGTTGGCAGTCAGCAGTGGGAATTTATAATTAAGTATGCTGACGCTTTCCTGTATAACAGAAAAGTAACGGGACAATATAAAATGACCTCTTTTAAGGAGGTCATTTTATATTGGGAAACATCGCGGAAGCGTTTTGTTATTTTTCCGGCGGCAGGTATTTCTTTTTAAATAGTTCAGGATGGTCTTCATAGGAGAAATCAAGCCGTCTTGGAATATGATCGGAGAAGATCTCTCCTTCATAAAAGTGGAAAGAGAGTTTTTTTCGTCCATGCTCCAGGTGAAAGGACCCTGCTTTAAAATCATATAATTTTCGATGATTTTCAAGAGGAAGTCGTGAAGAGAGTAGTAATCATTTTTGAAAGGAGCGTCAGGATATTTTTTTTGAAAAGCAGCGGTGAGAAGATCGGCAAGACCCGCTTTGGAAAGCGTGGTCACGTCAAAAATGGTGAGAGGCTCACCTGTAGTTCCGTCAAAATTCAGAGAGCCCATACCGATTCTTTTTCCTGAAAAGTCATTGAAATAGCGATGTTCCAGGATAGAGAACAGGGCAGAATCATCACGGAAAATGTCTATGGTAGTCAGGAAATAATTGCCGATAAGATTTGTATATCCTTGGTGAATGAGCTGTTCCGTTTCCTTCAGGTTCTTCAGTGTAAATTCCCGTTCCATGGCACTTTCGTCCTGAAGGGACTGCAGGACCTTCCGATGATTTTCTATGCGGGGGCTTTGGAGAGCGTGGGATGCGATGTCATAAATCGGATACTGGGCGGTGACTATGACTTTTCCGTTCATTTTTCTTTCCATTTTATGGTCGGTGACAGCCAGCCAATTTGAGTTTTCCGCGTTTGAACGGACTTCCGGAACTGATTCTGCGAACGAAAGGGAAAAAAACATACAAGCGGCGGCCGTCAGGGAAATTAACTTTCGAAATCCGAACTTCATGGGGCATCCTCCTTTGCGGGTCATATGAAATTAAATCTGGCTTCATTATACAAGGACTCATTCTTTTTGTGTATGGGAAAATCATTTTCCGAAAATAGACTTGATAAGATGAAAAAGTAATATTACAATTTCTGTTTGATAGATTTAATCATAATATGCATTATACCTCACTGGGAGATGGGGGAAAGTATTTATGAATTGCAGGGAGCTTACTTTATCTTGAATTTCCATGCACAGAACCAGCTTTCCGGGTGGGCGTCCGGAGGACAGCCTATACATTCTGTCTGTATGCGGTCGTCTATACCTTCGGCAAAGCGGGCGTATTCTACAAGACCGGCGCTTTTGCAGGGATAGTCAGGTAAATTTTTCCGCATCCGTGCCGATTGGACACGGCAGTTATCCATTGTGAAGATGAGATAACCGTCTTCAAAGCGGGCGGACTGTCTGTTCAGACGGCTGTACATACGAAAGTTTAAAGCCTGTGCCAATCCTTCCAGCCCGGGATGCTTTTCCATGCCAAGAAGTTTTTTAATGGAGTGCGCTTCAAAAGGAGAGAACCGGGCCCATGTAGAATCGTTGCACCGTTTTGCATCATTGATGCCGTAGGAAAATTCCACGCCCTGAAACCAGAAGCCGTCCTGGGCAAGCCAGCTTTTTGCGATGGTGTCCAGAAGAGAAAGCTGATCTTCTTTAGGAAGGCGGATAAGGAAAGCGGGACAGCCCTCTTGTTCAGGGAAATGAAATTGCGCCGCCAAACGACGAACTGCCGCCTTTCGTGTCTGCTTCCAGGCGTAGTCCATGACATTGAGCGCCTTTTCAAAACCGAGCTGGTGCTCTATTTCACGGAACCAAAGGGTGTGATGGACCGTCATGCGGTGGCACATGTCTATAATATGTGCCGCCCGCTTTTCCACCGTTATTGTTTCCATTGTTTTTTCATTCATGGTAAACCTCCTTCATGGAGAATTTCATTTCTTTTATTATGAAATAACTGTTGGAAAATATCCATGGTAAAAAAATAATCAAAAAGTCAAAATATTTATTAGCACTCTATTGACATGAGTGCTAAATGTGATATAATACAGTTGTCAGGAAGAAAAGATGGACTCCTGAGATATGTTATAAATATTTTAAAGAAAAGAGGTTTTGATTATGCGTGGTTTACTTCCTTTTGATGGTTTTTTCGGTGATACGGCGCTGGATCATTTCTTCAACGATACTCCGGCTGCATACAAAGATTATGTATCTGTGCCCAAAGTGGATATTGAGGATAAAAAGGATTTCTATGAAATTACCTGTGATATGCCCGGGTTCACTAAGGATCAGATCAGTATTTCTTATGAAAACGGAATTTTGTCCCTGTCCGCTCAGAAAGAGGAACAGACGGAGGAAAAAGATGATGACCGTCATTATATTCTGTCTCTTATACACATCTCCGAGCCCACGAGACGGACTCCTATCTC
>ENA-OZTA01000576-OZTA01000576.1-human-gut-metagenome-genome-assembly--contig:-NODE-576-length-10690-cov-6.282934_pt1 | contig 10690 bp, 11 predicted proteins | sample MGYA00244129_ERZ653980 | MGnify/ENA primary metagenome ERZ653980 (study PRJEB26926, sample SAMN06164589) | human gut metagenome | biome: ENVO:00009003; feature: ENVO:2100002; material: ENVO:00002003... | reverse complement strand
TGTCAATAGCCAAGAACTATTTGCAGGAAAATGAAATCCGTCGGTTGGAACGTGCCGTAACGGGATATTTTGATTATATCGAAGACCTCATTGAACGAGAGAACACGTTTAATATGGAGCAGTTTGCAGCCAGTGTCAACGAGTTTTTGACCTTCCGCAAATATCAGATATTGCCGGATAAAGGACGAATATCTGCGGCACAAGCCAAGACAAAGGCAGAAAGCGAATACGATATTTTCAATAAAACCCAACGGATTGATTCTGACTTCGACAAAGAAGTTAGGGGAATGTTGGGTGAAAAGTAATAAGATGAAGTGATGGAATTGAAAAAATATAAAAAGAAAAGGATTACACCACAAGGTTGGAAAGAGGTAACACTTGCAGATGCTTTTAACACATCCTCTGGTGCTACACCATTGTCCACGGAAGCAAGCTATTATGAAAACGGTACTATTCCTTGGATTAATAGCGGCGAATTAGCAAATCCGTATATTTATGGCACAACAAATTTTATATCACAGGCTGGATTCGAAAATTCAAGTACTGAGATATACCCTATTGATACGGTGCTTGTAGCAATGTATGGTGCTACAGCAGGTAAGGCATCTTTGCTTAAAATGGAAGCGTGTACAAATCAAGCTATTTGTGCGATTCTTCCAAACAAAGACTATAGTTCTACATTTCTTAAATATAGTATTGATACGCTTTATGATCATCTTGTCGGTCTTAGCAGTGGCTCTGCAAGAGATAATCTTTCGCAAGCAGAACTAAAAAAGTTGAAGTTAATAATGCCTCCTACTAAGGATGAACAGAATAAATTAGTATCTATTCTTGCTTTAATAGACCGCAAAATAGAACTTAATCGTGCGATAAATCAGAATTTACCGACACTTGACCGTTCATCAAAAGTGGGAGAAGTTCGTCTCGTTGCTTAGTAAGGAATTCGTTTTCTTTTTGAATTACAAACTGTTTGTTATTAAGAGCTGACACTTGCTTTTTCCATAAATCCAAGATTGCATCACTTGGCTTTAGAATTGGAAATTTCAGCACGTCTTCACGAGACACCTCTTTGAATGTTGTTCCAGTGCCTAGTTGTTCTATCTGCTTGATGTGAATGTTTAGATAATAATACAGGTAAGTTGATATGTTTTCCGCTTTGGGAACAAAGCTCTTAAATCCTTGATTGGTACACAACTCAGTCTTACCAATAGATAACAGACCTATTGGCGCACGGCTTGACATCAATATTGTATTTGGAGGCAATAAATGAGTACTGCAAGAATTATATCCTGCTTGCGAAATATTGCGTTCTCCTTGATATACAAACTTTTGCTTCTGGTCAGATAAATCTTTCGGAGTAATCCAAACAATATCTCCTCCATAATTTTGTTCTTTAATAGTAGAAGGGGTTGCACCATTGTAAACATCAGCAATATCCTCTATATTTTTGTTTTCCCAAGATGCGGGAATCTTACGTTTCAACTTCTCATTCCAAACCATTTCACCGCCACTTGACTTATATGGTCTTCCATTCTCATCAGGAAAGTCAAATTGTACAAACCAGTAATTGTAGAGTTGCTTCGCCATCGCCTCTAAATTCTGATTTATCACACACTAACCTTTTCACCACTTCATTCCGCGTCCTCTTTCTACATTCTCCTCATCCTTCTTCTGCCCAACTTTCCATTCTCTGTTGACACTTAGACTATCCACATCAGTGTTTTGCAAAACTTCAGAAAGCCTTTGCGGTTTGGGCGCTTTGGGAATAGTAGCAATTCTGACAGGAGCCTTGGTTTTCGTGTGTAGCTTGGGAAGCTGCTGTTTCCGTGGTTGCCGTTTCACCCGTTCCAGGTCAAAACCTTCGGCATTGAGGTTGATGAGCATATGAGTCGGTGCTTATGGTGGTGATTAATTTTGTGCCCGTCTGGTGCCACACGAGAGGTGACGACATGCAGGTACAGGTTGTTGGTATCATGGTGTGCATAGATGATCCATGGCTGTCCGAGTTCGGCATACCCCATTTCCTATTCCTTGCAGGAGATGGCTACATGGAACTGCGCTTTTCTGACCCGATCGTTACGAGAACTGTACCGTTGCAGGAATTTCACCTTCTCGTCGGGCGTGGCCGGTTGTATCATTCCGATCGCTCCGAAGTTATGCATCTCCAACAGGTGCGCTGTCCCTTTTGACAACATTGTATTAGCATCTGTCTTACCCTATCTTGTTGCCTCAAATTAACAATATGAATTATGGAACAACAAAGAGCATTACAATGTTATGAAGAGACAGCAAAAATAGGGATGCATGAAAGATTTTTCTGTGGTTGAAAGGAGTTATCCTCGAAAAAGTGTAGAATTTCGGCAAAAGTATCCTCGAAAAAGTGTGATGGTTGTTGGTTTTTATCCTCGAAAAAGTGTATTTTTGCATAGAGTCAAAAGAATAAAAGAAGAAAAACCATGGAACGGAAGATTATTGGGCAGCTGAAAAGTTGGAAGGATCATCCTGAAAGAAAACCGCTGATATTGCTGGGTGCTCGTCAGGTAGGAAAAACTTGGGTGATGAAACACTTTGGTCAGACTGAGTTTCAGAATGTAGCCTACATTAACTGCGATGAGGAACCGCTGGCCAAGGAACTGTTTGCAGCCGATTATAACATACCCCGTATCTTGCTGACGTTGCAAGCTATTACTGGGACGAATATTGAAGCCGGGAAAACATTGATTATATTCGATGAGTTGCAGGAAGTGGAAAGAGGCTTGCATAGCTTGAAATATTTCCAGGAGAATGCACCCGAGTATCATGTTATGGCTGCCGGTTCGTTGTTGGGAATTACTTTAGGCAAAGGGCAATCATTCCCTGTTGGAAAGGTCAACACGATGCACCTGTACCCAATGGATTTTGAGGAATTTTTGATGGCTGCCGGTGAAGCCGATTTGTGCAACCTGCTGCATCAGCCCGATTGGGAAATCTTGAAGATTCTCAGCACGAAATACATTGATCTCCTTCGTCAATACTATTATGTAGGAGGCATGCCCGAAGTGGTGGATCATTTCATTCAGCATCACGACTTGCAGGAAGTACGCAACAAACAGCGTGAAATATTGGATGCGTACCGGCGGGACATTTCCAAGCATACCACCCCTATGGAGAGCATGCGCATTGGACAAGTACTGCAGTCGCTGCCTTCGCAACTGGCCAGGGAAAATAAGAAATTCATATATAACGTGTTGAAAAAGGGTGCTCGTGCTGCAGAATATGAACTTGCCATTCAGTGGTTGATGGATGCGGGACTGGTACATAAAGTAAGTCGTGTAAAAGAATTGCAGATGCCCGTCAAGTTTTATGAAGATCTGAGTGCCTTTAAGCTGTTCCTGCTTGATTGCGGTTTGCTGGGATGTATGACCGAAGCACCTGCCAGTCAGATGTTGGTGGGCGATAATGTATTCAAGGAGTTTAAGGGCGCCTTTACCGAGCAGTTCGTGTTGCAGCAATTGGTGGCCCAAGGATTTTCGCCCTATTATTGGAGCAGCGACAAAACGCCCGCCGAGATTGACTTTGTGTTGCAGACGGACCAGCGCGTGATTCCGGTCGAGGTGAAGGCGGAGGAGAATGTGCGAGCTCGGTCCATGTCGGAATACATCAAGAACCATCCAGAGTATTCGTTGAAAGGTTTGCGCATCTCCATGATGGGGTATCAAGACCAGGATTGGATGGAGAATATTCCGCTCTATGCCATCTCGAAGTACTTTGGGTAAAAGACCCACTCGACTATGGATATGAAATATACTTATGAAGAACTTTGGAAAGCTTATCAAAGACTGCAGGCGGAAAATACGGCTTTGAAACAGGAAATACAGCAACTCAAAGGTCGGAATATAGGGGAGTGTAAAGAACTCAATACACTTTTCCAAAAAGAATTTAACCAAGTTTGCTTATCTTTAGAAGAAAAAGTAGCCTTGTTCAGAAGCCTGTTTCGGGGTCGGGAAGATGTGTTTGCACGACGATGGTATAGCCATACTACTGACAAATCAGGGTATCAGCCTGTGTGCTTAAACGAATGGCATCGAACTTTCTGTGACAAAAAGAAGTTCAAATGTGCAGAATGTCCTCATCGCCAATTCAAAACACTTTCTTATGAAGATGTGTACAAGCACTTGGAGGGCAAGCATCCGGATGGATGTGACGTAATTGGTGCGTATGCAATTCTACCTGATAATACCTGCAATTTTTTGTGTGCCGATTTTGATGATAAATCCTGTATTCATGGCTATCAGACAGATGTTCTGGCTTATGTGAAAGTCTGTAAGTCCTGGGGTCTACACTGTTATATAGAGCGTTCGCGCTCGGGGAATGGAGCCCATGTATGGGTTTTCTTTGAGCATCCCATATCTGCAGTGAAAGCCAGAAAGTTGGGGTTTGCTTTATTGACGCAGGCCATGGAGCGAAATGTAAAGTTGACCTTTAAATCTTATGACCGCTTGTTTCCGAACCAAGATTATCTTCCGGAGGGTGGACTGGGGAATCTTGTGGCCTTACCTTTACAGGGACAAGCTCGTAAATTAGGTAATAGCGTATTTGTAGATGAAGACTTTGTTGCTTTCAAGGATCAATGGTCATACCTGCAACAAATTGTGAAAATCACGGAGAACGAGGTCGATACTCTCCTTCAAAAGAAAGGCATTTTGACAGAAATGGGCGATTTATCCACTACCAGCGATTCAACCCCTTGGAAAATTCCAGAAGTACAGCCGTTCACCCGATACGATTTTCCCCGAAGTCTAACCATCATACGCTCCAATCAGATTTATGTACCTTTGAAGCACTTTTCTGGCAAAGTATTGGCGCATTTAAAGCGGGTAGCATCCTTTAAGAATCCGGAATTCTATGCAAGGCAAGGAATGCGTCTTTCTACCTATAATATTCCGCGAGTGATTTGTTGCGCAGAAGTACTGGAGGATTATTTGGCATTGCCTCGCGGCTGTGAAGATGCATTGATTGATGTAATGAAAGCAGGTGGGGTGTCCTATACCATTCAGGATGAACGAGAGAAGGGGCAGGTTCTTACTGTGCATTTCAAAGGACAGTTGCGTACAGAACAAGTCGAAGCTGTACAGGCGCTGAAGCAATACGACCAAGGTGTTTTGAATGGGACTACAGCCTTTGGTAAAACCGTAACAGCTATCGGATTGATTGCAGAACGTAAAGTGAACACCTTGATTCTAGTACATACCCAAACTTTGCTGGAACAATGGAAAACACGGCTGGAAGAATTTTTGGAATTGGAATATCCTATAGAAGAAATGGCTCCGAAGCGGGGTGGAAAAAAACATTTTTCACCCTTTGGTACGTTGGATTCTAGAGGAAATAGCTTGCATGGTTGGGTAGATATCGCTCTTATGCAATCCTGCTTGACTGATGAAGGTGTTAAGCCTTTTGTCCGTCAGTATGGTATGGTGATTGTTGATGAGTGCCACCACGTTTCTGCTGTCAATTTTGAACAAATATTGAAATCGATTCCTGCACGATATGTATATGGACTAACTGCCACTCCTATACGGAAGGATGGACATCAGCCCATCATTTTTATGCAGTGTGGACCGATTCGCTATTCAGCAGATGTCAAGAGTCAACTGGCAAAACAAACGTTCAAGCGATGGTTGATACCTCGGTTTACAGCCTATCGTGACTTGTCGGATAGTTCATCAACCTACGCACAAATAGTGCAATCACTAGCTACGGACGAAGCCCGAAACGCTCTAATTGTTGAAGATGTATGTAAGACTTTGGCTGATGGACGCTCGCCGATTGTGTTGACTACACTAACTTCACATGTGGAGCAATTGAGTCAATTACTTTCTACATGCTGCAAAAATATCATCACTTTAGTGGGGTCTGAATCCATGAAAGATAAAAGGCAAAAGATGGAACAATTGGCAGAACTTTCTCCAGAAGAACCTCTAGTGATTGTGGCAACCGGACGTTATATTGGAGAAGGTTTTGACTACCCCCGTTTAGATACGTTATTTCTGGCTTCACCTGTTTCATGGAAAGGGATTATAGCGCAATATGCAGGACGTTTACACCGAGAATATCATGGAAAGACTGATGTCCGCATCTATGATTACATTGATATCCGCCTTCCTTTATGCGGACGTATGTACCAACGCAGATTGAAAGGTTATGCCGCTATAGGCTATCAGTTATTAGGAAAAGAATCAATAGCAACTGAACATCATTCTCAAAGTCTATTTTCTGGAAATAACTATCAAGCGTCTTTGGTAGAACATATATCACAAGCCAAACATTCTGTACTGATTGCTGCCATGAAAAGTGGATTGAAAAAACAGTCTGGCCTTTGGATAGCATTGAAGGAAGCTATATGCAGAGGAGTACAAGTAGTTGTATTCGTGAAAAATAGGAATGAGCAAGTGGAGTGGCTGCAAAGAGAAGGATTTGTTGTTTATGTCTCAGTATCGTTGACTCTCCAATTAGTCGTTATCGATAAAAAGGATATCTGGTATGGGAGTATCAATTTCATAGGATATGCAACAGAAGAAGACTGTGCAGTACGATTCTCAGATAAACAATTGGCTACAGAAATGATTGATATGTTGTATGGTGAGTAGTTACTTTTAAAAAACTATAAGGTAATATGTTCCTCGAAAGAGTGTGATTGGGCATTGCATGGCTGATTGTCTTTCTTCATCAACCTATCATATAATAAATAAAAACAGCCATATTTTCATACTATATGATAGGTTGATAACAAATCAGGTATAGCAAAGAATACGATGGGGACCAAGTTGCCCCGAAAACTGGAACAGAAAATCTGATTGTCGCATATCCTTCTCTATTAGACCATACAGAACTCCATAATATCAAGCATTCGATATAAGATTCCATCTATGGCTGCATGCCAACTTTGGTGGAAATGGCCATAATACCAATGCGATACGGGATGCCTGTCAGTTTGAAGACGATGTAGCAGTTGGTCCATGGTGGTGCGTTCTGTTTGTACATCCGACAGAAGTTCAGAATCATCCGCTGCCCATCTGGTAAGTCCGCTCTTGGTTTGTAATTCACAACAAGAGGGAGCCGTGTGGGTAATGACGATATCGATGCTGTGGGCAGAGCGAATGGCATCCATTTTCTTTTCATCGTAAACGGGTGGTTCGTCAGGCCAGTAGTAAGCACGGGGAATGCCGTCGCTGAGATTGGAGTCGAAACCATGTTTAGCTTTCTTTTTGTCCCATGCCTCCCTGCGTATTTTGCGGTCGATGGAGATAGCCCCACCTACACAGAGAATGTTATGGTTGCAGGCTTGCAGCACCGTATAATCGGGTACACACCTCATGCGCTTGTGCTTGAAGGTGGTACCATCGAAGTAAGCCGGGTTATCATGATTACCGCGAACAAACACAATCCAGTTGTTTGCTTCATTCAGTCGCTTGGCATTTCTTCGCAGCATCTGCTCATAATACGCTTTCTTTTCAAATCCGAAACCACAATCACCTGCCACAATGAGCAGAGTGTCCGTCATCTGATACTGAATGCAGAGCTTGTACACCAACTCATTAAAGTCACCGTGGATATCACCGGAGACGACGACACTCTTGGCTTCGGGATAGCAGTATGTCAATGCGTTATTCTTTTCCATCTTTTATCTTTTTCCAGTTTGTTATCAGCTTCACCTGGCAAGTGGGGCATTATATCAGCAAACGTAAGGTCAATTTGCTGGTTATCTTACTACTTTCTTGTCATGTACAAAGATACTGCAATTCTTCCAAAAAGTAGTGTGCTTGTACGAATGGCTTAACATGATAGATGGAGAAAATAACCAGTTTTAGAAGATAATTACACTTGTGTTGGTTATTACAGACAAGATGATTATCTTTGAATCAAGATGATTGTGTAACAGCCTAATAACATTTTGCCTATGAATGAAACTTATGATGAATTAGCTTCTCTGATTGTCTATGGTTTAGACATGGAAAAGAAAATCGCAAGCGGAAACATCAGGCGTTTGAATGCGGCCATGAAAAGTGGTTGCCAGGATATCAACCTTCTGGATTCATTGGCAGATCCATTATTCGATACCATGCTGGGTCTGTCTGGTAGGGGCGAACGCACTTATCTTCGGTTTCTAAAGTATTTGGAAACATTTTCGCCCAAGGAGGCTAAACAGAGACGTGAAATGTATGAGGATTCTATGGGATATAAAATTCATACAGCATACGTGGCCGCACGCCTTGCCAAGGAACTTCACAAAGGACAGGTGGACAAGGCTGGTAAGGACTATTTTGAAGGACACCTCGCCACAGTCGGAGGAAGTGGTTATGACTGGAAAGAAAAAACAGTAGGTTTCCTGCATGATGTAGCCGAGGATACAAGTTATTCAGTCAAGGATGTTATACGCTTCCTTCAGAAAGGATTAAAAGCATGGAAAGCTCGTCCCGAAGAACAAGATTGGATAGATGATTTCAGCGAGATTGTTAATCAATATCCCCATGAACATTTACATATGCCTTCCAAAGACGAATGGGAAGAAATCGAAGAAGCCCTTCATCTGTTGAATGCCAAAACAGCAAAGACTCGGGAGGAATATATCAATCGTTTCAAGGACCATTTTCTTGCCATAAAGGTCAAACTAAACGATTTGCGCCATAATATGGATATTTCCCGCTTGCCGAATCCAACCGAAAAGGATTACGTTAGATTGGAACGCTATCAAAAAGAATATGAAACGCTTATGGAAATGTTCAAAGAGGCCTGTGAAATCCAGTATCCAACTCTTGTGGAGGATGCTGGTAGATTGAGCGAATGAGAGTGCAGGTGTAGCATTGAATTGATACCATTACCTTTGGAATTTCAAAACAGAAATAACTGAATGGTTTGATGTGAAAAAATCCATTTGTCCGATGCTCTTGGAAAAATTCAAATACCCTAGGACAAATGGTCATACATAATTAGGTATGTTGTGCGTTGATATGGGTGTAAAACGTCCTGCTTTATACAGAATTCTATTGTTCCTTTCATTGTATTCAAAATGAAAGCATTATTTTTGTAACTAAGTAAACTTCTAAAAGATAGCAAACAAAAGGTTATGAGTAAGAATATAGTAGATTTTGTTACATACTGCATCGGCAATCTTGCTCGACGCTTGAATTTGAGTGCAGGCGAAGTGTATCGGATGTTAAAGGATTCAGGTATCCTTAGTGAATACATTGTACCAAGTTACGACGTACTTCATACGTTCAGCAAGGAATATCTTATGGAAGATCTCACCGAATATATGAGAGAGAAAGGAGTATTGGCGTAATGGAAGTTTATCATGCATCTACTTGTATCATTGAGAAACCTGATACATTGCATTCTCGTCAGTTTCTTGATTTCGGTCCAGGCTTCTATATTACAACCATGTATGACCAGGCAGAGAAATATGCTGCCAGATTCGTGAGAAGAGGAAAACAGGCCTTTATCAATACTTATGCTTTGCTGGACGACCTCTCAGCGTGGAACGTAATCACGTTCGAGAAGTATGACGAAGCCTGGCTTGATTTTGTTACAGCATGTAGAGCCGGACGTGTTGTGGGGAATTTTGACATTGTTATCGGTGGTATAGCAAACGATAAGGTGTTTCGGACGGTCGATCTTTACTATGCTGGCGATATCACTAAGCAGGAATGCCTCAAACGCTTAATATATGAGAAACCGAATAACCAGATTTGTATCCGTAATCAAGCAGTATTGGACAATTGTTTAACCTTTAAACAGAGCGTATCTTTATGAAACAACCTCATGATGAAGCTTACCATGCTATCCTGGAAGCTAAGTATTCGCGCATTATCTCTGAAATTAGTGAGATGCATGATGTCTCTATTGAACAGGCAATGGATATATTCTATACATCAGAATTGCTTCCTTTATTGGAAGATGGTGTGGCAGACTTGCATTGCAGAAGCGATAAATACCTTGCAGAAGAAATTTGGAGAGAATTCTGTGAAAAGAAATAACGAGGAGTTGATGAACATGCGTTCACTTGAATTGCAATTTTATCTTAGCAACTATGTCATTTCTCGGTGATAGGATATCAAGGACGTACTTGATGGTGCAGATAATATGCTAAAACATTAGAAAAAGTGTGCTCATGGGTAAGGTGGCGAATGCTGTGAAAGGATGGCATAAACTGGCTTTGCGGTTGGGGTATATCAAGAGGGGATTATTTTGCGCATATAATCAAAAAAGCCCAGCCTATTTAAGCATTGTAAAGAGGCTCGGCTGGTACTAATTAATACCATAAAAATAGGCCTGATTCTTCAAATAAGAAAGCATTAATCGAGACACATACTGTTGCAAAGGTTTTGGAAGTGACTTGAATAAAAATTTTAATTTAAGTGTTTTGTAATTAGAGAATAATTCTATAAATTTGCGCTCAACTCTAATAAATAGGTAATGAAAGAATTAAATCGATTAAAAGTAGTTTTAGCTGAAAAAAAGAGAACAGGGAAGTGGTTGGCTGCACAATTAGGAAAAGATCCAACAACTGTATCTAAATGGTGTACTAATACTTCTCAACCAGATTTGCAGACACTCTCAGCAATAGCTGAAATCCTAGGAATAGATATTAAGGACTTGTTATATAGCTGTCTCTTATACACATCTCCGAGCCCACGAGACGGACTCCTATCTC
>ENA-OZTA01000514-OZTA01000514.1-human-gut-metagenome-genome-assembly--contig:-NODE-514-length-11365-cov-4.738550_pt1 | contig 11365 bp, 9 predicted proteins | sample MGYA00244129_ERZ653980 | MGnify/ENA primary metagenome ERZ653980 (study PRJEB26926, sample SAMN06164589) | human gut metagenome | biome: ENVO:00009003; feature: ENVO:2100002; material: ENVO:00002003... | reverse complement strand
TAGGAGTCCGTCTCGTGGGCTCGGAGATGTGTATAAGAGACAGCTACTACACTTCGTATGATTGCCGGTCTGGAAGAAATTTCCGGCGGTACATTAAAGATTGGTGACAAAGTTATGAACGATGTAGAGCCTAAAGACCGTGATATCGCAATGGTATTCCAGAACTACGCTCTGTATCCTCATATGACAGTATATGATAACATGGCATTCGGACTTAAACTTCGTAAAGTTCCGAAAGACCAGATTGATAAAGCAGTTCGTGAAGCTGCAAGAATCCTTGACCTTGAGAAACTTCTTGATCGTAAACCGAAGGCTCTTTCCGGTGGTCAGAGACAGCGTGTTGCTATGGGACGTGCTATCGTACGTAATCCTAAGGTATTCCTTATGGATGAGCCTCTTTCCAACCTGGATGCTAAACTTCGTGTACAGATGCGTATCGAGATTTCCAAGATCCACCAGAGACTGGGTGCTACAATCATCTATGTAACACATGACCAGACAGAGGCTATGACTCTTGGTACCAGAATCGTTGTTATGAAAGACGGTGTTGTTCAGCAGGTAGATACACCTCAGAACCTGTATCAGAAACCAGGCAACTTATTCGTTGCAGGATTCATGGGATCTCCGCAGATGAACTTCCTTGACGCTGTTATCTCCGAAAAAGGTGGCAACCTTATCGCTAAAGTTGGCGAGCATGAACTGGTTATCCCAGCTGCTAAAGCAAAAGCTCTTAAAGATGGCGGCTATGTAGGTAAAACAGTTGTTCTCGGTATCCGTCCGGAAGATATCCATGATTCCCAGATGTTCATCGAAGCTTCTCCAAGCGCACCGATGACATCCGTAGTTAAAGTTTACGAGCTTCTCGGAGCTGAAGTATTCTTATACTTCGATGTAAACGGAACTCAGGTTACAGCACGAGTTGATCCTCGTACAACAGCTAAGACCGGTGATCCGATCAAATTCGCATTCGATATGGAAAAATCTCATTTCTTTGATAAAGAAACAGAACTTACAATCTGCAACTAATTTTCAGGAATCTTTAATAAACCCGGGGAGTTTTCCCCGGGTTTTTATGTTATAATATAGAATTGGCTGCCTGATTACTTCGATCAGACAATTTGCAAGGATTGCTATAAGCTGACTCATACCCCAAAAGAAAGGATTGACCTAATGAAAATACAACAGATTTTACAGAAATGCCTGACAGACTGGAAGAATATCAGCCAGATTGATTTCTGTCTGCTGGATTCTGATAACCATATCTTTCTCTCTACCTGTGATAAAAAACTTCCTGCAGAATCAAAACTGGAAGAATTTCGCCAAAGCAGTGCCCTGTGTGTTTCCAATACAAGCTGCTGCCTGTATAAGATCATGGAGAACCATTCCATCTCCTATATTCTGATCGTATGGGGAAAAGCAGAAAGTACTGCTACCATCGGAGAGCTGGCTGTATGCCAGGTACAGAGTCTCCTGGCTGCCTATGCAGAGAAAAGCGACAAGAATACCTTTATGCAGAATCTTCTCCTTGGTAGTTATTCTGATGTAGATGCCTTTAACTGCGCCAAGAAACTGCACATTGCAACTTCTGTTCAGCGTGCCGTATTTCTTGTGGAAACCAAACAGACCAAGGATGAGAACGCTCTCGCTACGATCCGGAATATTTTCTCTGCCCGTACCAGAGATTTCATCACAGCTATTGATGATACAGGGATTATCATCATCAGAGAATTACAGTCTACAGAAACTTATGAGGATCTGGAATCAATTGCATATATGCTTGTAGATATGTTAAATACAGAAGCAATGACTTCCGCATGGGTTGCCTACAGTAATCTGGCAGAGGATATTTCCAGGCTTCCAGACGCATACAAGGAAGCACATACAGCCCTTGAAGTAGGCAAGATTTTCTACGCAGATAAAAATGTATTCGGATATAACCAGCTTGGAATCGGCAGACTAATCTACCAGCTTCCTGTTTCCATATGTGAAATGTTTATCGACGAGATCTTCAAAGAGGAAACTCTGGATTCTATTGACGAAGAAACCCTGATCACCATCCGTACCTTCTTTGAAAATAACCTGAATCTCTCCGAGACTTCCAGACAGCTTTATGTACACAGAAATACTCTGGTGTACCGCTTTGAGAAGCTGCAGAGAAAATTCGGACTGGATATCCGTGCGTTTGAGGATGCATTAACATTTAAACTGGCGATGATGGTTGTGGACTACATAAAATATTCTAAGAATCATCCGTCATAGATTTCTCAGACAATTTGATAACATCCATCTGCGTGATCAAACCGGCAGACTCTTACAGCTACGTGGCTACGCGATTCTACACCGAATAACTGCTCCGCAGGGACTTACTTGATTCGGTTAAAAAAGCGTTATATCTTCACCAGAAATCTCTGTTGAAAATACAACGCTTTTTATTACTTCTTATATATTCTATTTCGCTTCTTTCAGCAGCATCAGATGCTCTTCCGGAAAATGAATATATTTCGGAACTTTTGCACGCGGATCTTCCTCAAAATTTCCTTTGGGACACATCCACCAGACCGGCTGACAGTCTCCGCCTTTCTTGTTCTTCAGTAAATACTGATGTTCAAAGGTCGTTTCAATATATTCCACAACTTCCACTTCCATGTGGTTCTCTCCGCCTTCAGATGCACCTTTCATCCAGTGACCGCGGATTCCCACATGCGTAACATCATCCGGCACCACATCTTTGGTCTGCAGCATCAGATCCCAGTCCACTGCATAAATACTGTGTTTTCCCATTTTCTGTACAGTTGAGAAATTTTTACACCCTGTCAGTCTGGCTGCCTGCAGAATACCAGGTCGTTCAAAGAGTTTCTTGGTTTCTCCTGTAGTAAGTGCCTGACCGCTGTCCAGAATTGTCAGATGTCCGCAGAACTTGTAAGCCTCATCACGGCTGTGAGTGACCAGAATCATATCACCTGTGTACTCATTAAGAAAGTTCTGCATATCACGCTGCATGATATCTTTCAGATATCCATCCAGTGCTGAGAACGGTTCATCCAGAAGGATGACTTCCGGTTCTCCGATCATCATTCGTGCCAGTGCGACACGCTGCTGCTGACCTCCGGAAAGCTGGCCCGGATAACGCTTCTCCAGCCCGTTAAGCTGATAACGCTCTATGTAATCTGCCACTTTTGCCTTAAGCTGTTTCTTATCCCCTCTGTATCCGCATGCGATATTCTTCTCTACAGTCATGGTAGGAAAAAGTGCATAGTTCTGAAAAAGATAGCCGACCTTCCTCTCCTGCGGTTTAAGATTGATTTTCTTTTCTGAATCAAAAAGAACTTTATCATTTACAACAATTCTTCCTGAGTCCGGTGTCTGGATTCCTGCAATACAGCGCAGAGTCATACTTTTTCCGCTTCCGGATGCTCCAAGGATCCCCATTGGAGAACCATCACTCTCCAGCTTTACTTTCAGAGTGAAGCCATGAAGTTTCTTCTCAATATCCACACTGATTGCCATTACATCCACCTGCCCATCTTCATTCCCTTACCGGAAACGATATTGATCGCCGCAACGATCACAAATGAAATGATCAAGATCACAACTACCCAGAAACCGGCCATGCCATAATTTCCTGCCGCAGTCTCCGAAGCAATGGCAACGGAAACGGTTCTGGTCTTGCCAAGAATGTTTCCTGCGAGCATGGATGTAGCACCGTATTCTCCGATTGCTCTGGCAAAGGCAAGGACTGTACCGGATGCGATTCCGGGTCCTGCTGTCGGCATGACAACTGTCCAGAAGATTCTTCTGTCACTCATGCCAAGTGTCTTGCCTGCTGCGATCAGATTCACATCCACCTGTTCAAATGCAGCGCGTGCATTTCGATACATCAGTGGAAACGCAATTACAGATGCTGCGATCACGCAGCCCTTCCAGGTCTGTACGATCTTAATGTCAAAATTATCCAGCAGAAATGCCCCAAACGGACGTCTCAGACTGAACAGCAAAAGCAGAATGAAACCGGCCACTGTTGGGGGAAGTACCAGAGGCATGGTCAGGATACCATCCAGTATGCCTCTGGAAACAGGTTTCATCTTCATCACCAGTCTCGCAAAGAATATTCCCAGAAAGAACGCGATCACAGTAGCCGCGAAACCTGTTTTCAGAGAAATCCATAAAGGACTCCAGTTTATTTCTGCCAGAAATTCACTCATTCTTATTTAGCTTCCTCTGTTGTCTCTGTCTCAGCATTTGTTTCTGTGTCATCTGTTTCTTCTGTTGTTTCTGCATCTTTATCATCTGTTTCGGAAGCATCATCTGCTTTGTATGCTGTAAAGCCATATTTCTCAAACACTTTCATAGCGTCATCAGATTTGATGTACTCAAGAAATGCTTCTGCAGCTGCTGTATCATCTTCAGATGCCTCTTTGTCTTCGATAAGGCCTACCGGATAGCGAACAGGTGTCTTCAGTGCATCTGCCGGAGCTTCTGCGATAACGTCTACTTTATCTGCAACGGAAGCTGCATCTGTAGCATAAACGATACCGATCTCATTACTTCCTTCACTTACTGCAGCAAGAACTTCAGATACATTTTTACCTTCATTGATTTCCATCTTATTTACTTCATCTGTAATTCCAAGATTGTCGAAAATTTCTCTGGAATACTGTCCAACAGGAACGCTGTCACCTGCAAGTGCGATGTTGGCTGCATCTGTGATGTTCTCGAATCCTGTAACTTTTGTTTCCCCATCCTTAGGTTTGATCAGAACGACTTTGTTCTCAAGGATATCTTCTACAGTATCTTTCTTAGCCAGATTTTCGTCTACCAGAGCATTCATCTGTTTATCAGCTGCTGAGAAGAAGAGATCGCAGCGTGCGCCTTCTTCGATCTGTGTCTGTAATGTGCCTGAGCTGTCTGCATTGTAGAGGATTTCAACATCAGGATATGTCTCATTGAAATCTTTCTGGATTTCTTCCATTGCATTGCTTAAGCTTGCTGCTATGAATGTGTTAACTTCACCTTTTAAGTCTGTATCTGTTGCGAAAACTCCTGTGCTGAGCATTCCTGTGCTCAGTACTCCTGCCATCATTGCTGCAATTAATTTCTTTCTCATGTTTTTCACCGTCTTTCATTCAGTTTTGTTTTGTTTTATTTAGTTTTGTTTTCTTTTGTGTCTATTGTACAAAACTTTTGTATTCTTGTCAATTTTATTTGTATATGTTATCATGTAAATGATAGCAGATTGAAAGCCTTATTTTTATCGACAAAAACAACTTTCCGGCCTTTGATCGGGTATCAGATAAATTTATAGAAAAAAATAATAAACAGTGAGGTGATTATCATGAAATTAAGTGCACGCAATCAGTTAAAAGGGAAAGTAGTAAGTATCAATAACGGAGCTGTAAACTCCATCGTTTCTATTGATATCGGCGGTGGAAACATTATCACAGCAACCATCTCCTGTGCAGCAGTTGAAGAATTAAACCTGAAAGTAGGTTCTGATGCTTATGCAGTGATCAAGGCTACTAATGTCATGGTAGGTATTGATGAATAAACTTTACACAGCTCAGGAGGTCGCAGACCGTCTGAAGATCAAAAAGACAACGGTCTATGAACTTATCAAGCGCGGTGAGCTGGAATCTTCCAAAATCGGAAAACAACTCAGGGTCAGCGAAGAGCAGTTGACACAGTATCTTAACAGAAGCAGTTCCGGCAATTCCGAAAGCGGGCAGGATATTCCATACACTTCTGTTAATTTTGAACCTGAGAGCTCTCTGTTGAAGAGAGATTATCTGCTTCATTCCAGTGGTATCATTTTAGGCGGCCAGACTTCTGCCGCCCTGGAGCTTCTTCTCGGCAAAATGTCCGCTCATCCTGATGGCCTTCCTGTCCTGCAGTCTCATATGAATGACTATAACGGACTTTATTCCCTGTATTTCGAAAAGGCACATATCGCTGCTACCAGTCTGGATATAGATGATATCCGTCACCTGGTTCCCGGAATCCCGCTGATACTTCTTTCTTTATATAAATACTCTGTCGGCTTCTATGTACCAGCCGGAAATCCTGAAAAGATTTCTTCTGTGGAGGACCTGACGGATCCGAAAGTTGTTTTTATGAATCGTGAAAAGGGAAGTGCCCGCAGGGTTTATCTGGACCGTCTGTTAAAAGAACAGGGAATCTCTTCTGAAAAAATCAGCGGATACAGAAATGAAGCTGTCTCTGATATGTCATCTGCATCTGCTGTTTTTGAGCACAGAGCGAATGTTGCTTTTGGAGAAGAAATGATCGCACGTTACTTTCCGGGACTTGATTTCGTCCCTGTGACTGATATGCAGATGTATCTGGCAATTCCTGCGGAATCTGTGAGAAAGCCGGGGTTCTCTGCTCTTGTGGAAATTGTACAGTCTGAAGATTTCAAAACTGAGATTCATCATCTGACAGGTTATGATACCTCTTATACCGGCGAAATGATCTGCATATAAGAAACCTGTAACATAATAAAAAGCCCTGCTGTCCGGGATATACGCTTATGACGTACATGCCGCTTATACAGCAGGGCTTTTCTTATACATTATTTACAACCAAGAAGTGTTTTTCCGATAAAGTATCCAAGCACCAGAATACCAAGTGCGATTCTGTACCATCCGAATGCCTTAAAGTCATGTTTCTTTATGTATCCCATCAGGAACTTGATCGCGATAATGGAAACTACAAATGCCACTACCATTCCCACGATCAGGATCATCACCTCTGTTCCTGTGAAAGAAAAACCGAATTTCAGGATTTTCAGAAGACTGGCTCCGAACATGACCGGGATTCCCAGGAAAAAGGTAAATTCTGCTGCTACTGTACGGGAGGTTCCTGCAAGAATACCTCCGATAATGGTGGAACCTGAACGGGATGTACCCGGAACTACGGAGAGTACCTGGAACAGACCAATGATGAGTGCAGTCTTAAATGACAGATTTTCCAGATTTGTACAGGTTGGTCTTCTTCTCTTGTTATAATTCTCAATGACAATGAAGAGGATACCATATACAATCAGTGCAATGGCAACTACTACATAGTTATTAAATTTCTCTTCAATGACATCATTAAACGGAAGCGCGATAACAATCGTCGGTATACAGGCTACTATAATTTTAAACCAGAGTACCCATTTCTCTTTATCACAGAACTTCTCCACAAAAGTAAGAATTCCTCTGGATACTGCACCATGCCTGTTAAGCACTGCCTGCTGTTTCTTTGAAATTGGTCTGATATAAAACGGCCACAATTTGTTCCAGTAGAGAACTACAACCGCGAGGATCGCGCCAAGCTGAATCACTACGAAAAACAGATTCTTAAAATCCTCTGTCACATTCAGTTTCAGGAACTCATCCACCAGGATCATATGTCCGGTACTGCTGATCGGGAGCCATTCTGTGATTCCCTCTACGATCCCAAGGAAAATGACCTTTAACAGTTCAATAAAATCCATAATCTTTCCCTTCCTGTTTTCTTTTTTGTTGTTATTCTTATTTACAACGATTTTCAACCGGATCAGACAGGTTTCTGCCAGATAATAAGTAATGCAAAAGACCCACATATATCTATCTGACTCACTGTAAATACTCATATGATTATATTACACACCATGCCACTGATACAACTGTAATCTGTATTTTTCCTGCTGATTCTATAAGATAAAAACAGCCGCCTTTTCTCCGACAGAGAAAATTACGGCTGCTTTTCATCATTTCATATTATTTATCAGTTCTTTATCTTCTTGCAATCGTAGCAATATCAATAAGAGATAAATTGTTCAGGTCTGTATTCTCAAGGCTGGTTGCCAGTGCTTCTGCTGTATCCAGAGAAGTAAGGACATTGACACCTGTCTCGATGGCGTTACGTCTGATGACGAAACCATCTTTCTGATGCTCTACACCCTGTGGTGGAGTATCGATGACAACGTCGATCTTATGACCAAGGATAAGATCCATAAGGTTCGGTGCAGGCTGCTCCAGCTTATTTGTACGGATAACTTTGATTCCGTTTTCTTTGAGGACTTTTGCAGTTCCCAGTGTAGCATAGATTCTGTATCCAAGTGCTTCGAATCTTCTTGCGATCGGGATGATATCCTGTTTGTCTTCGTCTTTAACAGTGATGATCATGTTTTTATGTTTCGGAAGACGGATACCTGCTCCGATAAATGCTTTGTAAAGCGCTTCATTGAATGTCTCAGCAATACCAAGGCACTCACCTGTTGACTTCATTTCCGGTCCAAGGCTGATATCAGCGCCGCGGATCTTCTCAAATGAGAATACAGGCATCTTGATCGCATAGTGTTTTGCTTCCGGCTGAAGTCCCGGTTCATAGCCCATGTCTTTCAGCTTGTATCCAAGGATTACCTTCGTTGCAAGAGGAACGATCGGAATTCCTGTTACCTTGCTGATGTACGGTACAGTACGGCTGGAACGAGGATTAACCTCGATCACATATACATCATCTCCAAGAACAATGAACTGGATGTTGATCATACCGATAACATGCAGTGCTCTTGCAAGACGTCTGGTGTATTCTGCAATTGTCTCTTTTGCTTTCTCGCTGATGGTCTTAGCCGGGTATACGGAAATACTGTCACCGGAGTGGATTCCGGCACGCTCGATATGTTCCATAATACCAGGAATCAGGATATCCTCGCCATCGCATACAGCATCTACTTCGATTTCCTTACCCATCAGGTATTTATCAACAAGGATCGGGTGCTCCTGTGCAATCTGGTTGATCACACCGATATACTCTTCTACGTCCTCATCGCTTACAGCGATTCTCATGCCCTGACCACCAAGTACATAGGAAGGACGAACCAGAACAGGATAACCCAGCTCATTTGCTGCTTTCTTAGCTTCCTCAGCAGTAAATACTGTCTGTCCCTTTGGTCTCGGGATCTCGCATTTTTCAAGAATCTCATCAAAGAGCTCACGGTCCTCTGCTGCATCTACGTTCTCCGCAGATGTTCCGAGAATCTTAACGCCCATCTTTGTCAGTGCTTCTGTTAATTTGATAGCTGTCTGACCACCGAACTGTACAACTGCTCCGTCCGGTTTCTCGATATTTACTACATTCTCAACATCTTCCGGTGTCAGAGGCTCGAAATACAGTTTATCTGCAATATCAAAGTCTGTACTAACTGTTTCCGGGTTGTTGTTGATGATGATGGTTTCATAGCCTTCTTTTGCAAATGCCCATGTACAGTGTACGGAACAGAAGTCGAACTCAATACCCTGGCCGATACGGATCGGACCGGAACCAAGTACCAGGATTTTCTTTTTATCCGGTGTTGCTACTGCTTCATTCTCTGTGCCTTCATCGCCGTATACAGAATAGTAATATGGTGTTGCTGCCGCAAACTCTGCAGCACAGGTATCAACCATCTTATATGCCGCTTTAATCTGATATTCTTCACGAAGAGCTTTAATCTCTTCTTCTGTCTTGCCTGTTAGACGTGCAACGATGTAGTCCGGGAATTCCATGCGTTTTGCTTCAAGGAGAAGCTCTTTTGTGAGCTTTCTGGTCTTAAGAGCATTTTCCATGCCTACAAGGATTGCAATCTTATCGATGAACCAGATATCAATCTTTGTGATGTCGTGAAGCATGGACTGTGGCATACCACGACGGATTGCTTCTGCAATCTTCCAGATTCTGCGGTCATCTACGATTTCCAGCTCTGCAAGGAGTTCCTCGTCTGTAAGCTGTGTGAAATCATAGGACATCAGGCTGTCTACGTGCTGTTCAAGAGAACGGATGGCTTTCATCAGGGCACCTTCGAAGTTATGGCAGATACTCATAACCTCACCTGTTGCCTTCATCTGAGTAGTAAGGGTTCTCTTTGCAGTAATAAATTTATCAAATGGAAGTCTCGGAATCTTAACTACGCAGTAGTCAAGCATTGGCTCGAAACTTGCATATGTTTTTCCTGTGATCGCATTCGGAATCTCATCCAGTGTGTAACCCAGGGCAATCTTTGCTGCAACCTTTGCGATCGGGTAACCTGTTGCCTTACTTGCAAGTGCAGAGGAACGGCTTACACGCGGGTTTACCTCGATTACACAGTATTCAAAGCTGTCCGGTTTCAGAGCGTACTGAACGTTACATCCACCTGTGATTCCAAGTTCTGTGATGATGTTCAGGGCTGAAGTACGGAGCATCTGATATTCTTTATCTCCCAGTGTCTGAGATGGAGCAACTACGATAGAGTCACCTGTGTGGACACCAACCGGATCAATGTTCTCCATGTTGCAGACTGTGATGCAGTTTCCTGCACTGTCACGCATTACTTCATATTCAATCTCTTTCCATCCTGCGATGCAGCGCTCTACCAGAACTTCACCTACACGTGAAAGACGAAGACCATTCTCCAGGATTTCACGAAGTTCATATTCATTATGAGCGATACCGCCGCCGCTTCCACCGAGTGTGTAAGCAGGACGGAGAACTACCGGATAACCAATGATGTTTGTAAATGCAAGACCATCTTCTACTGTTGTAACAACCTTGGATGCTGCGATCGGCTCACCGATCTTCTCCATGGTGTCTTTAAATTCCTGACGGTCTTCCGCTTTCTTGATTGTCTGGGCAGTTGTACCGATCAGTCTTATATTGTGTTCTTTGAGGAAACCTTTCTCATCCAGCTCCATGGCAAGGTTTAATCCCGCCTGGCCGCCCAGTGTAGGAAGGACGCTGTCCGGTTTCTCTTTCAGGATAAGCTGTTCTACTACTTCTACTGTCAGAGGCTCGATATAAACTCTGTCAGCGATATCTTTATCTGTCATGATGGTTGCAGGGTTGGAGTTAAGAAGAACAACCTCAATGCCTTCTTCTTTCAGGGAACGGCATGCCTGTGTTCCTGCATAGTCAAACTCTGCTGCCTGGCCGATGATAATCGGGCCGGAACCAATTACAAGTACTTTTTTAATGTCTTTATTTCTTGGCATTATTTATTTCCTCCCATCATATCCATAAATCTGTCAAACAGGTAACTGGAATCCTGCGGTCCCGGGCATGCTTCAGGATGGAACTGTACAGTAAAGATATTCTTTCCTTCGTATGCCATACCTTCGTTTGTGCCGTCATTGACGTTAACGAATGCAGGTTTTGCAATGTTTTTCTCTTCAAGTCCCTCAGCATCTACTACATAACCATGGTTCTGGGAAGAAATGTAAACACGTCCTGTTGCAAGGTCTTTGACCGGATGATTTCCGCCTCTGTGTCCGTATTTCATCTTATGAGTATCTCCACCTGTTGCAAGAGCCATAAGCTGATGTCCAAGACAGATTGCAAAGATCGGAACTTCAGAATCTGTCTCTTATACACATCTCCGAGCCCACGA
>ENA-OZTA01000464-OZTA01000464.1-human-gut-metagenome-genome-assembly--contig:-NODE-464-length-11822-cov-5.338404_pt1 | contig 11822 bp, 7 predicted proteins | sample MGYA00244129_ERZ653980 | MGnify/ENA primary metagenome ERZ653980 (study PRJEB26926, sample SAMN06164589) | human gut metagenome | biome: ENVO:00009003; feature: ENVO:2100002; material: ENVO:00002003... | reverse complement strand
AGAACTACGCTCTGTATCCACATATGACAGTATTTGATAACATGGCATTCGGTCTTAAGTTAAGAAAAGTTCCGAAGGATGAGATCAAAGCAAAGGTTGAGGAAGCAGCAAGAATCCTTGATCTGGAGAAGTTACTGGATCGTAAGCCGAAGGCTCTTTCCGGTGGACAGAGACAGCGTGTTGCCATGGGTCGTGCAATCGTTCGTAATCCTAAGGTATTCCTTATGGATGAGCCTTTATCAAACCTTGATGCAAAGCTTCGTGTACAGATGAGATCTGAGATTTCTTCATTACATAACAGATTAGGTGCAACAATCATCTACGTTACACATGATCAGACAGAGGCTATGACACTTGGAACAAGAATCGTTGTTCTTAAAGATGGTGTTATCATGCAGGTCGACAGCCCACAGAAGCTTTACAATCAGCCAAACAACCTGTTCGTTGCAGGATTCATCGGATCACCACAGATGAACTTTGTAGATGCTCAGTGTGTTGTTGAGGGAGCAAAGGCATTCCTTAAATTCGATAAATACCAGGTTGAGCTTCCAGAGGCAAAGGCTAAGAAGCTTATCGATGGCGGTTATGCAGGAAAGAACGTAGTATTCGGTATCAGACCTGAGGATATCTACGATTCAGCAGAGCATCTTGATAAATTTGCTACATGCAAGATTGATTCAGATGTTACAGGATATGAGTTACTTGGTGCAGAGGTATTATTATACTTCACAGTTGCAGGCGCAAATATGTCAGCAAGAGTTGATTCAGATACAACAGCTCGTTACGGTGATCACATTGAGCTTGCATTTGATCCACACAAGATTCATGTATTTGATAAAGAAACTGAATTGACAATTACCAACTAGTTCGTTAAAATTAAATAGTTGTAAATTGACAGACCGGGTGTATAATTTACACCCGGTTTTCTTTTGCGAATGTATGTGAGGTTCTGAAAAGTTAAGTTACGGTGTTAAATTATAGCAAGGTTACAGCTTATGACTTGTAGAGACTTTTTACTTGTCTGCGTCAGAACAGTAATGAGAGGATAGGAATATGATTACGAATCAGAAACTGAAAAAATCACTTGAGGAAATAAAAAATATTACTTCGTTTGATGCGATTTTATACTCAGCCAAGGGAAAGCATCTGACAGGTACGGTGGAAGAGCCGGAACATAGCGACATTTTTGTGAAGGAGTTTATAGTATCCGAAGAGGATGTTAGGGAAAAAAATGATGCAATAGCATTTGCGGTTGAAATTGATTCAGAGCTTGAGTATGTGCTTGTAATGTTCTGTCAGTATACGAGTGAGAATCTTGTAATAGGCAGGATGGCAGTTTGTCAGCTTCGTACACTTGTGCTTGGTGAGTCAGAGCGATATGACAGAAATAATTTTATTCAGAATATTCTTCTTGGCAATATGCTTGGTTCTGATATAATAAACCGTGCCAAGAAATTACATATAGAAAACAGAAAACGAGTAGTATATGTTATAGATACCGGAAAGAACTGCAATGAGATAGCTGTTGAGCTTGTAAAGAATCTGGCTGATATCAGAAGCGGTGATTTTGTGGTGGCGATGGATGAACATAATGTAGTGCTGGTAAAGGATGTTGAGGACATAGATCCGGTTAAGCTTCAGGAAAAGCTTTCATCTATTGCAGGAAGTCTGGTTGACAATCTGCTTGCAGAGGCTATGATTAAGGTACGGGTGGGCTATGGCAATCCGACGGATGTTCTTCCAAAGATTGCAGAGTCTTATCAGGAGGCAAAAATGGCGCTTGAGGTTGGCAGGCTGTTTTATGTGGAAAAGGAAATTATGGCATATGACAGGCTGGGCATAGGAAGACTTATTTATCAGCTTCCAATGAGCCTGTGTGAGATGTTTATCCGTGAGGTTTTTGGTGACGAGGTGCCACAGATACTTGATGATGAGGAGGCAATGTCTACAATCTCCAAGTTCTTCGAGAACAATCTGAACATTTCAGAGACAGCAAGACAGCTTTATGTGCATAGAAATACGCTTGTGTACAGGCTAGAGCGTATTGAGAAGTCGATAGGTCTTGATATCAGAACCTTTGATGATGCTATGATATTCAAAATAGCTACGATGGTGTTAGCACATATCAAGGATAGCAGGCAAGGCAGATAATATAATTATTACGCAATTTAAAGAAGTAGGAGACAAGTATGGCCAAGAAGCAAACATACGATGAGAAGAGCATAGCAATTTTAGAGGGACTTGAAGCGGTCAGAAAAAGACCGGGTATGTATATAGGAAGTGTTACAACAAAGGGACTAAACCATCTGATATATGAGATTGTGGACAACTCCGTAGATGAGCATCTGGCAGGTGCCTGTGATACCATAAGGGTAACTCTTGAGAAAAACGGTTCGTGTACGGTGGAGGATAACGGACGTGGAATACCTGTAGGTATGCATGCAAAGGGCGTTTCTGCGGCACGAGTTGTATTTTCTACACTGCACGCCGGAGGAAAATTCGACAATTCTGTATACAAGACCAGTGGAGGTCTGCACGGAGTTGGTTCGTCGGTTGTAAATGCACTATCCACATATATGGATGTGGAGATAAGCAGAGATGGCTTTATCCACCATGACAGATATGAAAAGGGTGTTCCTGTTGTGGAGCTTGAAAATGGCCTGCTTCCTACTATAGGTAAAACCAAAAAGACAGGAACAAGGATTAATTTCCTGCCTGACCCGGAGATTTTTGAGAAGACTAGATTCAAGGAAGAGGATGTAAAGAACAGACTTAAGGAGACTGCGTATCTCAATCCGAAGCTTACAATCATATACGAGGACAAACGAGGCGATGAGACAGAGCATATTGAGTATCACGAGCCTGAGGGTATTATCGGTTTTGTAAAGGATTTAAATAAAAATATAGAAAAGCTGCATGATGTCATTTACTTTACAGGAGAGAGTGAGAATATAAAGGTTGAGGTGGCTTTTCAGTATACAAGCGAGTTCCATGAGAATATTCTAGGTTTTTGCAACAATATATACAATTCTGAGGGTGGAGCGCATATCACAGGCTTTAAGACTGCGTTTACAGGTATTATCAATTCATATGCCAGAGAGCTTGGTATATTAAAGGACAAGGATGCGAATTTCAATGGAGCAGATGTCAGAAACGGCATGACTGCTGTAGTGTCAGTAAAGCATCCTGACCCTAGATTCGAGGGTCAGACAAAGACAAAGCTTGACAATCAGGATGCAAACCGTGCAACTGCCAAGGTGACAAATGATGAGGTACCGCTTTATTTTGACAAGAATCTTGAGGTTTTAAAGACGGTAATATCATGTGCTGAGAAGGCCGCAAAGATTAGAAAAGCGGAGGAGAAGGCAAAGACCAATCTGCTCACAAAGCAGAAGTTTTCATTTGATTCAAACGGAAAGCTTGCAAACTGTGAGAGCAGGGATGCTTCTAAGTGCGAGATTTTTATAGTCGAGGGAGATTCGGCCGGAGGCTCGGCAAAGATGGCAAGAAACCGTATGTTTCAGGCAATCATGCCGATTCGAGGCAAGATTTTGAATGTTGAAAAGGCAAGTATTGATAAGGTACTGGCAAACGCTGAAATAAAGACAATGATAAATGCGTTTGGCTGCGGATTTTCGGAAGGGTATGGAAATGATTTTGATATAACAAAGCTTCGCTATGACAAAATCATCGTTATGGCTGATGCCGATGTTGACGGAGCTCATATCTCCACACTGCTTTTGACTCTGTTCTTCAGGTTTATGCCTGAGCTTATTTTAGAGGGACATGTATATGTTGCCATGCCTCCGCTTTACAAGGCTATTCCGTCAAAGGGCGAGGAAAAATATTTGTATGACGATGCGGAGCTTGACAAGTACAGAAAGACACATACAGGCAAGTTTACGTTGCAAAGATATAAGGGTCTTGGAGAGATGGATGCGGATCAGCTCTGGGATACCACACTAAATCCCGCAACAAGGATGCTAAAGCGTATTGAAATAGAGGATGGGCGCCTGGCAAATGATGTGACATCACTGCTTATGGGTAGTGATGTGCCACCGAGAAAAGAGTTCATATACGAGCATGCGCATGACGCGGAACTGGATGTGTAAGCATGACGCTTCTGCTTTTGGTTCTCAGTGGTTCTGAATAGTGTAAGCAGTATTTATAATCGGAGAAAGACATGGATAGAAATATAGATAACAATGTAGACAACAATATAATTCAGACCGAATATTCGGAGCTGATGCAGAAATCATATATTGATTATGCGATGAGTGTCATTATAGCAAGAGCCCTGCCGGATGTGCGCGATGGGCTTAAGCCTGTACAAAGGCGTACACTTTATGATATGCATGAGCTGGGCATCAGGTACGACAAGCCATACCGAAAGAGTGCGCGTATAGTCGGTGATACAATGGGTAAATATCATCCACACGGCGATTCATCGATCTATGATGCGATGGTTGTTTTGGCACAGGACTTCAAAAAGGGCATGCCGCTTATCGATGGACACGGTAATTTTGGTTCAATCGAAGGAGACGGAGCCGCTGCCATGCGTTATACTGAGGCAAGACTTCAAAAAATCACACAGGAAGCATATCTTGCTGATCTAGACAAAAATGTGGTTGATTTCATTCCAAACTACGACGAGACAGAAAAAGAGCCAGAGGTGCTTCCGGTCAAGGTGCCGAACCTTTTGATAAATGGAGCTGAGGGTATAGCAGTCGGCATGGCTACAAGCATTCCGCCACACAATTTTGGCGAGGTGGTGGACGGTGTGATTGCTTATATGAAAAATCCTGATATCACCACAGCTGAGATGATGCAGTATATAAAGGGGCCTGATTTTCCGACAGGAGGCATTGTTGCAAATCAGGATGATCTTGCAGCAATATATGAGACCGGACAGGGAAAGATAAAAATCCGTGGAAGAATCGAAATAGAGAAAGTGAAGGCAGGAAAGGACAAGTTTGTCATTACGGAAATCCCATACACAATGATTGGTGCCAATATAGGAAAATTCTTAAATGATGTCTATTCACTTGTCGAGTCAAAAGCGACAACGGATATTGTGGATATAACCAACCAGTCATCGAAAGAGGGAATAAGAATTGTCTTAGAGCTTAAAAAAGGTGCTGATGTTGAGGCACTTAAGAACCTTTTGTATAAAAAGACAAAGCTGGAGGACACTTTCGGTGTAAATATGCTGGCCGTCGCAAATGGAAGACCTGAGACGCTTGGTCTTGTACCCATCATAAGGCACCATGTCAATTTCCAGTATGAGATTGCAAAAAGAAAGTATGAGACACTTCTTGCAAAGGAGCAGGAGAAAGAAGAAATACAGCAGGGACTCATAAAGGCCTGTAACGTGATAGATCTGATTATTGAAATATTAAGAGGAAGCCGTGACCAGAAAATGGCAAAGGCATGTCTCATAAACGGAGAGACAGAGGGGATTAAATTCAAGTCAAAGGCTTCAGAAGCCATGGCAGCCCAGCTTTGCTTTACTGAGCGTCAGGCAGCTGCTATCCTTGAAATGCGTCTGTACAAGCTGATTGGACTTGAAATTGAGGCTCTGATTAAGGAGCACGAGGAGACCAGGGCAAAGATTGCAGAGTACAGCGATATTTTAGAGCATCGCTCATCCATGGCAAAGGTCATTATGAAGGAGCTTAAAGCGTTCCGCAAGGAGTATGCAAGGGACAGACGCACGGAGCTTGACAATCTTGAGGAAGCTGTTGTGGTCAAAAAAGAGCTTGAGGTGTCGGATGTAGTGCTGCTTATGGACCGTTTCGGCTATGTGAAGACAGTAGATACTTCAACCTATGATAGAAACAAAGATACAGCTGACGCAGAGAACAAGCTGATATTAAAGGTCAAAAATATAGATAAGCTGTGCATTTTCACAAACAACGGAAACATGCATCTTGTCAAGGTGTTAGACCTGCCTTACGGCAAATTCCGTGACAAGGGCACACCTATTGACAATGTAAGCAACTATGACAGCAGTAAGGAGGATATAGTATTTATAGCACCTCTTATGGATGTTGAAAAGCACAAGCTTATATTTGGAACAAAGTCAGCCATGATAAAGCTCGTGGATGGTGCTGAGTTTGTGGTGACACGAAGGACCTCGCAGGCTACAAAGCTCATGGATGATGATGAGCTGTTATTTGTTGACATGCTTTCAGAGAATGCTACAATGGTAATGCGTTCAAAGAAGGAGATGTTCCTTCGAATCGACTGCGGCACTATTCCTGAAAAGAAAAAGGCAGCAGTTGGTGTCAGGGGAATGAGGCTTGACAGAGAGGATGAGCTTACTGATATTTATCTGCTTAATGACCAGGAGGAAAAAGAGGTCGAGGTAAAGGGTAAGCAGGTGGCGCTTCACAGGCTGCACATTGCAAACCGTGACACTAAGGGCGTGAAGAAATAATATATCGCATGACAATATAACGTAAAGCATAAACTGTGTACGGTTTTGAGTATGTATGGCCTGGAACAGTTAAAATATCTGATATGAAAGGAAGCGATGAGCTTGTTGGACAAATTAAGAGAGCTTGGCATTTCAGAAAATCTGATTAAGGAAATTGAAAAGTTTCGTTCGCAGTATCCGGTGGACAAGGAGTATGAGTCAAGAATCCCTGTGCCTACACAGTTTTATTACGGAAGCGATGTGTGGGAACAGGCTATAACAGCTGTTTTGTGTGGAGAAAATCTGCTTTTAGTAGGAGAAAAGGCCACAGGAAAGAATCTTTTCGCAGAAAATCTGGCAGGTGTATTTAACAGACCACGCTGGGATGTGTCATTTCACGTAAATATGGATGCAGCATCACTTATCGGAACCGATACTTTTCGCGCCGGAGAAGTAACATTCAGGCCGGGACCTGTGTATACAGCCGCAAAAACAGGCGGCTTTGCGGTGCTTGACGAGATAAATATGGCAAAAAGTGAGGCTATGGCAGTGCTTCATGCCACACTTGATTTCAGACGTACAATAGATGTGCCGGGCTATGACAGACTGTCGCTTCATCCGGCAACAAGATTTATTGCCACGATGAATTACGGCTATGCAGGCACAAAGGAGCTGAATGAGGCTCTTGTATCACGTTTTGCGGTAATCCGGATGCCTATGATTTCAAAAGAGAGCCTTGTGAAGCTCATAAAGGAGCATTATCCTGCAATACGTGAAGCGGGAGCGAATGAGCTTGCGGAGGTATTTCTTGAACTGCATACCAAGTGCAAAAATGGCGAAATATCATCAAAGGCACTTGATCTGCGTGGTCTCATCGGTTCAATTGGTATGATGGAAAAGGGCTTGAATATATATACAGCCCTGGATATGGGGATAACAAACAAGAGCTTTGATGAATATGAGCAGACGCTTATCCGTGATACAATCCGTGCAAGAATCTCAAGGAAGATGAGCGGAGAGCAGCTGTTTTGTTGATATGAGCTTGTGACATATGAAGGAATGGAACATATGGAAGAACAGGATATAAAGGAAGCAAAAAGAGCAAGAAACTTCATATGGATGGCGGCCTGTGATTATGACATAGAGCCGCTTTTTCTGGCATTTGCACCTGATGGATCTGCTGATATTTATCTGAACCTGATTATTGGGCTTGAATACAAGTGGTATGAGCATGACAAGATAGATGACTTATTCAATCAGCTGACAGGAAAAAACGCTATGCTTTATGAGGGCCTTTTATGGATAGGTTTGGAAAATGCTCTGTATGAAAAGGAGAGACAAACGAGGCCTGCCTTATATGATTTAAGGCTTGAGTACGCGAAAAAGAGCCTTGCAGGAGTCAATAAAAACAGGGAGTATTCGAGGATTGATATAATCAGAAATGCACATTGCAGAAGGATACTTGGAAAACCCTCAGGTCTTTGCAAAGAGGATGAAGAGATACTGCATGCTTTTTGTTTTACACCTGATATGACAACGGATGAGATTATAGTGAAAACGAGAGAAAATCTGTGGAAGTATTTCTCATATAAGCCGATAAAGGTGGTAAAGCCGCAGGGCATATATTTTTTACAGAAGGTAGCAGGAGCATTTCACTCAATAGGAAAAGTCAGCACACAGTATGTCAGAGCGAATAGCTTTTATGATAAAAATATGGCCTCGGACACAGCAGCTTTGTCTATGGAGCATTCAAAGAGATATCTGCTGCAGTTTGCACTGCAGAAAGATCCAATAGAAGCGAAGCGGTATGTGACAGCCTGCTTTGGAAAAAGCATGTATTCTGACAGGCAGCAGGCCGAGATGGAGAAAAAGCTCTGTGTAGGAAATCACAAAAACTGTCACTTGCTTTTTACCAGAGGTATTTCATCGGAGAAAAAGCAGACTGTACCTGATGAGATTGACAACAAAAGAGAGCGCAGGGAAATTCTTGCATTTAAAAAAGAGACAGCCATGCAATACGACAAGAATAAAGAGCATTTTGAAAAAAACATGGCAGTGTATCAAAACAGTATAAGGAGACTTACAGAAAGCCTTAGAATGCACCTGGAGACAGCAGATGAGACATTTATGGATGCTTCAACACACGGCCGTATAAAGCCTGCGAGAGTATGGAAGGCCCTGTACTTGGACAATCCGCGTGTTTTTGAGCGAAAAGATGAGGTGGAGACACCGGGCTTTTCTGTCGACATACTGATGGATGCGTCTTCTTCCAGAAAACAGATGCAGCAGAAAATAGCGGCACAGGCATATGTACTGTCAAAGAGCCTGACAAATTGTGGCATACCGGTGCAGATTTACTCATACTGCAGCATAAGAGGCTACACGGTGATGCATATTTTTAAGGAATATGATGATTATGGTGTGGAGGATGAGCTGTTTCATTTTGTTGCGGCAGGAAATAACAGGGATGGCCTTGCGCTGCGCGCGGCATCACATCTGATGGAGCTAAGTCCAAAGCCCAAGAAGTTACTTTTCATGTTTTCGGATGCAAGTCCCCAGGATGATCAGATAGCAGGGGAGGGAGCCTTTTATAAGGACCGGGAGTACACTGATGCTCTTGCTGTTAAGGACACCGTAAATGAGGTGCAGATGCTTAAAAACCATGGAATAGACGTAATTGGCATCTTCATGGGAAGTGCGCATGACAGTGAGCTTGCAACAAAGATATTCGGCAGAAGTCTCGTGAAGATAAAGAGTATCAACGAGTTTGCCGATGCTGTCGGACGAGTGTTAAATGAGATACTGACCTAGCATTTTAACTAAAAGTACAATAAATTTAAAGCAATGGAGATAACAAATGAAAGCAATATTATTTGATTTGGACGGAACGCTGATTGACTCATCAGAGGGCATCACAAAGTCGGCACAATATGCACTTTCACACTTTGGCATAGATGAGCCGGACAGAAACAGCCTGTTTTTCTTTATAGGCCCGCCGCTCATAAACACATTTATGGAGCATTACGGATTTACTAAGGAGAGAGCACTTGAAGCGGTCAAAAAGTACAGAGAGCGCTATAACAAAATAGGTATATTTGAATGTTCGCTTTTTCCGGGAGCCAAGGAATGCATAGAGGCGCTTAAAACAGCCGGATATAGGATAGGACTTGCATCATCGAAGCCGGAAAAATCGTGTGAGCGTATTTTGGAGCATTTTGGAATACTGGATATATTTGATGAGGTGGTCGGAGCTACGTTTGACGGCAGGATAGATACAAAGGAAGAGGTGCTTAACGAGGTGATGCGCCGGTGGTCAGACATTCCAAGGAATGAGATGTGTTTAATCGGAGATACTATGTTTGACATTGAGGGGGCAAACCGTGTCGATGTGCCAAGCATAGCGGTAAGCTTTGGCTTCGGCGATGTTAACGAGATGGTGAGTGCAGGAGCAAAAGCTGTGATAGATGATTTAAGGCAGCTTCCGGATGTGATTTCCAAGCTTTTCGATTAGCTTTTATGAAAATGCAAAGCATTGAGACCTGAGGTTATAAACAGTAGATAGGAATGGGATTTCATGAATAAGAATTTAAAATTAAGAGCGATAGTGTGGGAGATAATTGTCCCGATTGTGCTTTACTACATTGTTTTTCTGAGCGCAATGTACTTTATTTTTGCGTTTATCGGACACACAGCTTCGACATACATGATAGCGCAGATAATATCTGCAGCAATTACAATACCATTTATGTATTTTGCAAGCTATAAGCCGACACAGCAGATGTTTGTTAAAAAACCAAAGATAGACAGGGCACTTTTTATAAATGTGCTCTGGGTGATTGTGATTACACTTTTCATTTCATTTGCGCTCAATAATATCATCACCATGTCACCGCTTATCGGGCTCTCAGAAGGATATGCCAGGGCGAATGAGAGCTTTTATGCAAGCACTCTTGTAATTGAGCTGATTGGCTCGGCAATTCTTTCTCCGATTATGGAGGAGCTTGTTTTCAGAGGCATTGTATTTGGAAATATGCGTAAAATAATGAATGTGCCACAGGCTGTATTTTTGTCGGCGCTTTTGTTTGGACTCATTCATTTTAATATAGTGCAGTTTGTTTATGCTTTTTTACTTGGCCTTGTGCTTGCAGCTTTTATGTATAAGTCAGGGCATGTGTATGCGGCTATGATTGGTCATATCACCGCAAATGCGTTTGCAGTCATAAGGACAGAGACAGGCATACTTGATAATACACTGGATGGAAGTGTGATGGCATGGGGAGTGTCTGTTGTGGCACTTGTTGCGGGTGTTGCTTTAATGGTATGTTATGTCCGCAAAATTAATAAAGGAAAATAGGGTAACAGCTATGCGCAGAGAACTTTTAGATGAACTTATGACAGTTTCAGAAGAAGAAAGTAAATACCGTGCGGGGCAGAATTTAATAGAAAGACAGCTATATTCGGGAGAGTCCATTGATGAAATAGACAGAGAAAAACTGCTCAAGAGAGGGCGGCTCATTACCGTCCGTCCTCACAGCCGTTTTGTGGATTTTCCGGAGCACAGGCACAATTACGTGGAAATAATGTATGTGGTACAGGGAAGAATCACGCATGTGATAGAGGGCAAGGAGCTTGTGATGCAAAGCGGTGATGTGCTTATGCTAAATCAATATGTAGCTCATTCCATAAAAAGAGCAGAGTATAATGATATAGGAATAAACTTTATCGCTCTGCCGGAATTTTTTGAAATTCCTCTTTCAATGTTAAACGGAAAAAATGTGCTTGCTGAGTTCATAATAGGGGCACTCAGGCAGAAAAATCCGGTATCGCATTATCTGCTGTTCAGGCTCGATAATAATTTACAGATTGATAATCTGATGGAAAATATGATAGAGTCGATGTTTCATGAGAAAAATAGTGGTAGCAACAGCTATGATATTATGAATCAGTATTCTATGGGGCTTGTGTTTTTATATCTGCTAAATCATCTTGAGGATTTAAGCCACAATTCATCTATGGATTACAAGGAGACGATAGTTCAGGCGGTGCTTGAATACATAGACAGCGACTGCCGGAATGCCAACTTGACAAAGATAGCGGAGGATACACACCAGTCTGTCACGGTACTAAGCAAACTCATAAAGCAGCGCACCGGCTCTAATTTTCAGGAGCTTTTGCAGCAGAAGCGTTTTAGCATGGCAGTAAAGCTTCTCTTAGATACTGATCTGTCGGTTGAGGACATAGCACTTGATGTCGGATACGAAAATCAAAGCTACTTTTTCAGACAGTTTAAAAGTCGCTATGGTATGACACCGCGGAAGTACAGAATAGAGCATGTAAATGTAAAATAGAAAATAAGGACAGTTTTTTAGTCTAATCAGAGCCTAAAAAACTGTCCTTATTTTTG
>ENA-OZTA01000435-OZTA01000435.1-human-gut-metagenome-genome-assembly--contig:-NODE-435-length-12120-cov-4.913634_pt1 | contig 12120 bp, 9 predicted proteins | sample MGYA00244129_ERZ653980 | MGnify/ENA primary metagenome ERZ653980 (study PRJEB26926, sample SAMN06164589) | human gut metagenome | biome: ENVO:00009003; feature: ENVO:2100002; material: ENVO:00002003... | reverse complement strand
GATCTACACGAGCCTTATCGTCGGCAGCGTCAGATGTGTATAAGAGACAGTTTCTGTTGTTTGTGCCTGTGAGTACTCTACGCAGGTAAACAAGGTTACTAATGTTAATATTACAACTTTTCTCATAATACCTACTTTTTTATTTTATGTTGTTTTCCTATTGAAATCCGGTACAAACATAATAAGCTTTGGCATAAGTAGGTAGTAATTTGTTACTGAAACGGAAAAACCGGTTGCTGAAGTGTATTTTTGAAGAACTGAAATTAAAAGTGTGAAGAGGAATGAATGGGAAATAAACAGCCCTGGAAATCTGCTTTAACAAAATTTCCGGGGCTTATGTTCTATGAACTATAAAGTGATTAGAAAGACCTTCCTTTAAATACATTTGACTTGTCAAGCGGCAGTAGTTCACCGGATAAAGTCAGGCGGTTGGAATTGAAGTTGGGCCGTATATCTACGGTGGCATTGTTGCTTCCATGAGGTAATGTTATGCTTACCTGAGCAGATATACCCACCCCCATTACACTCATTGTCAGATACATGGTTCCTTTCTTGTCGGTTTTGATCTTGTAACCGGAAACATTGCCGTCTACAGTGACACCTCCTAATCCGTTAGGGCCGCTGGCAGGAATGTTAAACGCTACCTGTACGGATGCTCTATCGTCGTCTACCATTACAAAATTGGTATTAGAAGAAACAAAGGCATTTCTGCCTCTTTTAAATATAACCCGGTCAGCTTCCAGTGTGAAAGCTTTGTTTTCTATAGCTTGTCTGGCTTCTTCGAACAAGGCTTGTTCCATGGCTTTTTGCGCCTCTTTCTTTTCCTGACGTGTCATTTTCTTTTCTGTTGTTTGTGCTTGTGAGTAGTCTATGCAGCAAAACAAGGTGACGAATACTAATAAAATAATCTTTTTCATATATGTATCTTTTATGTTATTGTTTGAATATGAAACAAATATAATAACTGTTTTGTTGAGAGGACTTTATCTTATTTTTTAGGTTAAAACTCTTCCTTGTCATATTCTTTCTAGTCTGTTTTATTTGGCTTGAGTTTGCAAGTATAGCATTATTTTCTGTCTTTCTATCTTTTAAAAAAGATTTTTTCTTCCGGGGGCTATGTGAACTTCTATTTATTTTTTTCTCTATAGAGTTTCTTTTCTACTGCCACTGCTGCCACCTTTTGTCTGGAATGCTCATAAATAAAGGCTTTGAGGGGTGATGGCAGCAGAATATTTGAAGGGATGGAAAATGTTACTGCCACCATTTTAGGATATTCTTTTTGATAATAGTAATTGCAGGAAGATTGTCAACCCGGCAAAGAAATAACTCTTGAAAGAGTCAACTGATATTATAACTAAGTATTATCTCTGTCAACCATCCGTACAAGTAAGATGAAAGAGTAGTCAACCTAAAGCGTTAAACTACACTGCATTCATTCTACATGCCGAGTTGTTCCAGACTGTTCCATTAAGTTGAAACCGAAACATCATGCGGTTGAATGTATCAGAAGATAAGCATGTATTGTTCGGAAGTTCCTTATCTTTTTTCAAAAGGAGCGGAAGAATTCCTCTAAATATATGTTCCTTTTTGTGGGAATAATTCGAGTCTTGATGAGAAAAGTATTATAAGAGGTGGTGGCAGCCTTTTGGGTATCTAAAAAATACTGCTGCCACCACCTCTATAAGATGCTTATATCTAGATTGTTACTTCTGATAAAAGCTCAGTAGTGGTAGCAGAAATGAAAAACTCTGTTGGAGAAAGAGGGCAAAGTCTCTGTTTGTAGATGTATTCTTCATCATCGGCATCAATCTTTTTTTTTGCCGAATTCCGGATCAATCTTTAATAGTGCCGTCACCCCAAAGGTTACAGCGCAACATATCATAATCCAGATAAAGAAATGGTTGTATCCCATCTGGTCCTGAAGCCAACCGGCGGCCATTCCGGGAATCATCATGCCTAATGCCATAAATGCGGTACAAATGGCATAATGTGCCGTTTTATGTTCTCCGTCCGCAAAATAAATAAGATAAAGCATATAAGCTGTGAAACCGAATCCGTAACCGAATTGCTCTATAAAAATGCAAATATTGATAAGGTATAGGGAATCGGGTTGGACATAACTGAGGTAAACATAGACTAAATCAGGTAAGGAAATAGCCCATACCATCGGCCATAACCATTGTTTTAAACCGTTACGGGCTACGGCTATTCCTCCTAAAATACCTCCAAGGGTAAGCCCGATGATGCCGACTGTTCCTTGTACGAAACCTATCTCCTCAGTGGTGAGCCCCAAACCACCTTCTTCAATAGGATCTATAAAGAAAGGAATACACATTTTTGCCAGTTGTGCTTCCGGTAAACGGTAGAGTAACATAAAGAGAATAGCAATACTTGCCTGCTTTTTCTGAAAGAAACTGGCAAAAGTGCCAAAAAATTCTTTGAGTAGGGTAGAAGCGGAAACTTCTTTGGCTGCATGGTCTGAATCCGGATGGGGAAGAATAAACTTATGATAGATCCACACTCCCAGGAAAAGCCCGGCCAATACAAAAAAGGTGATGGACCAGGCGTAAGGTATATTGTCTGTTACAATTTCCAGTCTTCCTGCAAGCATGATAAGCAACCCTTGTCCTGCAATAGTCGCAATGCGATAGAAAGTACTGCGGATTCCTACAAATAAAGCTTGCTGGTGCGAGTCCAGTGCCAGCATGTAAAAACCATCGGCAGCAATGTCATGCGTGGCAGAGCTGAATGCCAACAACCAGAAAATTGCCAACGTAAGTTGGAAAAAGTGTTCGGTGGGGATGGTGAAGGCTATGCCTGCCAGTCCCGCACCCATTAAGAGTTGCATAGTGACGATCCACCAGCGTTTCGTTTTGATAAGGTCTATGAAAGGACTCCACAAAGGTTTGATAACCCAGGGCAGATTAAGCCAGCCGGTATAAAAAGCCAGTTCGGTATTGCTGATTCCTAATCTTTTATACATAATGACTGAAATAGTCATCACTGCCACGTAGGGCAGCCCTTGTGCAAAGTATAGCGTGGGTATCCATGCCCACGGTGAAGTATGTTTGTTTTTCATTATTCCTTTTTCATTTTAAAGATTCCGGATGGAAATCCTATCCGGCGCATGGCTTGGTGGATCGGTTAATAGAAACGGCGGATATCTGCACCTTTATAATAATGCAATAGAATTTCGTCGTAGGTATATCCCCGTTCCCCCATTACGGCAGCCCCGATTTGGCACAGGCCTACTCCATGTCCCCAACCGGCACCCGTTAGCAGAAACCATTCGGGGACGCCGTTTTTCAATTCTCCCTTATCTACTACAAAGGCTGAACTGAATAGGTGGGACGAAGACAGGGTACGACGTATCTCCAATTCTTTTCCGATAGTCAATGTTTTCAAAGAACCTACAATTTTCAGTTTGCAGATACGTCCGGACTTGCCACGTTGGATGGGAATCAGGTCGATGATGTCTCCATAATCTGATTTTGTATTTTGACGGATCAGTTCGGCTAGCTCTGACTGCGAATAACGCACTTTCCAACGATAGAAATCTGTGGTTTCCTGATCGTAATTGTTCAGTATTTGTGAAATTACTTTTTTATCGTGGGTATCACAGAACGAAACGGGAGAAGTACGTATCCAACGTTCTGCCTCTTCTTCTTTAGTCAGATCGGGTAACGGACGGTTTTCTTCTTCTTCCGTATCACGGATGGTAGACAAATAGGGATAATTCTTATCTTCCCAGCAATAGCCGAATTCCTCACTTGCACCTCCGCAACATTTAGAGAAACGAGCATCGCAGATGCCGCGTTCATACATTAGTAATTGCCCTCGGGTTGCCTGTACTGCTTCAGTTACGGCAGCACTGGATGCCTTGGTTATTCCCTGATAACGTTGGCAATGATCATCTGCACAAACGTCGAATATGGTGTGGTCTTCCCGGTCGTACCAACGGATATATTCGGTATCGGTCTTGATAAAGGAAAAGAAACCTTCATTTTTGCCACTTAAAGCTTTGCGTTTCTCTATTTGAGCAAACAGCCAGCTGCGTGATACCACGGCATGTGCTTTCAGAAACTCTAAAGAGGAGGTGGCGTTCATCTCCGAAGAGATGACGCTTATCAAATAGTCTTCGGCGGGAAGAATATTGATAGCGGTGATTTTGCCTTCGTCCACCACTAGTTTCAGTGTTCCCATAAAACTTTGGGTTTCTTGCCGTTCCCAGTGGAAATTAATTCCGATGGTTACGTCATATAATGAAAACGAGGCATGTTCGTCTTGTGGAGTGAAGGTCAGTTCGCGGTAAAGATTACCATTCCACAGAATACCTCCTTCGCTGAAGGCTACTTGTTGTTCACCACAGACCGTTTCTCCTTTAGCGAAAAAATTGCCGTTCAGTGAAAAATGAATTTCTTGTGCGTTTACTATTCCTACGCTTATTTCGGGTTCTTTCATTGTTATTCGTCTTGTTTATGGGCTTGCTGTAATTCCTTCATCTCTTCGTGTTCTCTCTATCTTTTTGCTTTCTCGTCAAAATAACGTCCGGGTATCTTCTCGGCTTCTTCTACTGTTATTCCCACTTCTTTTATGATGGATGCCACTTTTTCTTCTGTTATTTTGTCGAAATCTTCCTGACGGGTGGTGACGATTACGCCAGCCATGTCCAAAGCTCCCGGACTGATGAGCATCTGTTCGCTGCCTTTTGCAAAGTAGCAGTCGGGACGGTGCTTGCTGCGGGGAAAAACCACCGTATAGTATAGATGGCCTTCCTTCCATAACAGCAGGTTGAACTTCGCTTCTTGTCCGTCTTCATCCGGTGGGAAAGCGGCGAGGGCGCTGTATAACAGGGAGTCGTCATAATGCGTGTTGCTTGAGAGGATTACCAAAGGACAGGGATAGTCCTTGGTGTTGAGGTAAATTCGGCTACATTCTAGTGGATAATCTTCCTCTTCTTCTAGGTAGGGAAAATACATGCTGCGTATATCGATTGTCTGTGCGTGGGTTATCAGCTGTTGTACGTTCGGGATGATGGGAACATCAGTTTTTCTGACTCCTTGAAGATGGAGATGGTCCGGTGCAGAGGCTCCGCAATGTGCTCCATTATAGAATAGGGCGTAGTCCGGATATTTCTGTACGAATGCACGGACGTCATCGTAACTGAAAATATTCTCATCCATGAGTTGGGGGATGTGATCTTTATGGGCGATAGTGAGGTGATCCGGCAATATGGGATAAGGGTTAACGCATATTCTGTTTGCAGTGATGGTTTCCAGTGCTTTCTGCTCCTTAGGCTGGTTTTCCTTGCACAGGAAACAGGGGCGTGCTTGGATGCTGTCCTTATCCACTTTGGCGGTAGTCGAAACCGCACGCTGTGCATTGCACTGTACCACAAACGTGTAGCCGTTTATGGACAGTTCCTTGGTCTGTACAGTCTGTAATGCCTCGTGGTTGTGGTGTGCCAGTGGCCAGCACGCCAGTTGGCTGTCTATAAATCGCTTGATTTCATTCCGGTTCTTCAGCTCTTCTGTATATTTTTTGCGGATTCCCAGTTCACGGGTGCGCAGGCTGTCTTTGTAGTGATTGTTGGCATTGGTCTGCTCTATGCTCAGGGCGGCATCCGAGTTCCCTTCCCAGCGGCGGCACAGATAGAGTACATCATAGATTCTTCCTATCTTATATTGGCGCGAGAAAATGAGTCCCAGGGCATAATCTTCTCCGTAGCTGACATTGGGCACGCCTGTTTCGCGCAGGATAGGTGTGAAGAATGCGCGAGGAGCTCCCAGACCGTTGATGCGCAATGCGTTATTGTGTCCGTTCTCTTTCGTCCACTCGCTATGGTCTATCACTCCCGGAGCGATGGTGTTCAGCCGGAAGTCCGTCATGCGATAAGTTCCTATTACCATGGCGCATTGCTCTTTGTAGAACGTGTCTACGATGGTTTGCAGGGTATGGGTGTCGCTGTACAGGTCATCGCTGTCAAGCTGTATGGCGAAGCGTCCGCACCGGGGGTGGTTGATTGCGAGGTCCCAGCATCCCCCTATGCCCAGATCGGTACGTTGGGGCTGAAGGTGGATTACCGCTTTGTTGTCCTTGTATTGACCGATGATTTCTGTGGTTCCGTCTGTCGAGTGATTGTCCACGACGATGATGTTGAATGGAAAGCGTGTTTCTTGTGTGAGTGCCGACCGGATGGCATCGTCAATGGTACGGGCGCGATTGCGCACGGGGATGATGACGGAGGCTTCATATTCGAAATTTCCTTTCTTTACATCCGTTTCCACACATATGGGTTCAAGGAGGGCATTGATGGATTTCAAGTATCGTGTGAATGCTTCTTCCATTTCTATCTGTACTTCCCTGTTACGGGGATTTACGTAGTCGAACTGCTTTTCGCCGGACAGGCGGTTGTCGCTTTCTGTTTCCGTATAAAGATATTCGTTGATATGTACCAGATGAGAATGGAGGGTAAGGAACAGACGCAGTTCATAAAGGGCGGCATACTTTCTTTCCTCTGTCATTTGGAGACTGGCGAGGATGAATTCCGTTCTGTTGAATATCAGTAGCGGACCGAAGTCGAAATCATCACGCACACTGCCGGGTTGGTAGTCGTTGACGGGATGTTTCTTCTTTTCTCCGTTTTTCCATTCATGATGGTCGGCATAGACCATGCCGCATTCTCTGTCCTGCAGGAAGTCCGTCATGCGTTCCAGTGCCTTGTAAGCCAGTTCCAAAGCAGAAGTTTTGGTATAGAGCAATATATAAGGTGTGTCTGCTTTTTCAGCAATCATCTTCATTGTCTTAGAACTGGTTAGTGAATCAACAGGTAATATTTCGCATCCTTCGGGGGTGGATAATGTCTTGTTGGGTTCGATGTTCAGCAGATAGATTTTGTTGACTATGCTACTTTCTTTTAGAGCATGGATTGTCTGTTCTGCCGCTGTGCTTTCCCTATAAGGAATAAAGCAATTAATTGTTTTTCTCATTGTTAAAAAGTATTTCTCACGGCAAAGATAGGTAATATATCTTATTTTTTCTCTACCTTTGTACGCTAATTGTCTTTTAAATATAAATGGAAACTCCGAAAACAGCATTACTTGGCAGGACATTGGATGAGATTCAACAGATTGTGAGGAATCTGGGAATGCCTAAATTTGCCGCAAAGCAGATTACGTCTTGGTTGTATGATAAAAAGGTGGAAACGATAGACGAAATGACCAATTTGTCATTAAAGCATCGCGAAACATTGAAAGAAGGGTATGAGGTGGGAGCATCTGCTCCGGTGGAAGAAATGCGTTCGGTAGACGGTACGGTGAAATATCTTTTCCGTACACCGGCTCATAATTTTATTGAAGCGGTTTATATACCCGATGAGGACCGGGCTACTCTTTGCGTTTCCTCGCAAGTGGGATGCAAGATGAATTGTAAGTTCTGTATGACCGGGAAGCAAGGTTTTACAGCTAATCTGAGTGCCCATCAAATATTAAACCAGATCTATTCTATTCCTGAAAGGGAAAAGCTGACTAATCTTGTTTTCATGGGTATGGGAGAGCCTTTCGACAATCTGGATGAGGTGTTGAAAGTGCTTGAGATTCTGACTTCAGAATATGGTTACGGCTGGAGCCCGAAACGCATCACTGTTTCTTCTGTGGGTTTAAAGAAAGGACTGGAGCGCTTTCTGAATGAAAGTGATTGTCATCTGGCTATCAGTATGCATACTCCGATTCCTTCGCAACGAAGGGATTTAATGCCTGCCGAGAAAGCTTTTTCCATTACGGAAATTATTGATATATTGCATAATTATGATTTTAGCAAACAGCGGCGTCTGTCTTTTGAGTATATCGTATTCAAAGGGGTGAACGATTCACTTATTTACGCTAAAGAGATTGTGAAACTTTTGCGCGGCATTGAATGTCGTGTCAATTTGATCCGGTTTCATGCCATTCCTAATGTGGATTTGGAAGGGGTAGATATGGAAACAATGGTTGCCTTCCGTGATTACTTGACGCAGCATGGCGTATTTGCTACGATCCGTGCTTCAAGAGGAGAAGATATTTTTGCTGCTTGTGGAATGTTGTCAACGGCTAAACAACAGAAGGAGAAAGGTGTTACATTACAGTAAATAACAACAATAATACCATATAATTATGAAACGAATAGCATTTTATTTAAGTTTGGTGCTGGTGGTTCTGGTACTGGCTTCTTGTAAGAAGGGACAAAAGAACTTGTTTACCCCCACGTCCAGCGGTAGACCTTACGAAGTATTGGTCGTAGTAAATAAACCTGTATGGGACCGTCCTGCAGGACGTGCATTGTTTGATGTATTGGATACCAATGTGCCCGGACTGCCCCAGGCGGAGCGTTCGTTTCGTATATCAAATGTGGACCCTCAGCATTTTGACCGTGTGCTGAAAATATTCCGTAATATCATCATTGTGGATATTCAAGATATTTATACTCAGCCCAAACTCAAGTTTTCCCGTGATGTTTATGCGTCTCCACAGATGATTATGACAATTCAGGCTCCTAATGAAGACGAATTTGAGGAATTTGTAGCAAAGAACAGTAAAGTGATTATAGATTTCTTTGTGAAAGCTGAGATGAATCGTCAGATAACTTTGTTGAAACAAAAACATAGCGATGTGATTTCCACTAAGGTAGGAAGTATTTTTGATTGTGATATCTGGGTGCCGATAGAACTGGCTAACTATAAAGAAGGCAAAGATTTTTTGTGGGCTTCTACTAATCGTGCTACAGCGGATATGAATTTTGTAATGTACTCTTATCCTTATACAGACAAGGATACCTTTACTAAAGATTATTTCATTCATAAACGTGATTCTGTAATGAAAGCAAATATTCCGGGTGAACGCGAAGGAATGTATATGGCAACAGACTCTATGTTTGTGGATGTGGAAGATATTGTTGTAAAAGGAGAGTATGCGCAAGAAGCTCGCGGATTATGGGAAATGGAAGGTGACATGATGGGAGGTCCGTTTGTGTCTCATGCACGGGTGGATCGTGCTAACGGTCGTGTCATTGTGGTTGAGGCCTTTATTTATTCACCGGATAAATTGAAACGTAATCTGATGCGTCAGATGGAAGCTTCACTTTATACATTGAGATTGCCCAATGAAAGCTTGATTGACGAAATTGTAATTAGTGGTAATATTCCGGAAGAAAAAATAGATACAACAAGCCGGGTAAAGTAAGAAGAGACATTATAATATATAATATAGATGGAAGATAACTACAAGATACGAGTTGGTATTACTCATGGGGATATCAACGGAGTAGGATATGAAGTAATTCTCAAAACTTTTTCGGATCCTACCATGCTGGAACTTTGTACACCCATTATTTATGGATCACCTAAAGTGGCTGCTTATCATCGTAAAGCAATGGATATTCAAACAAATTTCAGTATTGTCAATTCTGCAGATGATGCTCAGCCGGATAAACTGAGCATCGTGAATTGTACGGAAGACGAATTGAAGGTGGAGCTCTCCAAACCGACACCGGAAGCTGGTAAAGCAGCTTTGGATGCGTTGGAGAGAGCTTTGCAGGACTATCGGGAGGGAATGATTGATGTTTTGGTAACTGCTCCTATCAATAAGCATACCATTCAGTCGGAAACTTTTCATTTCCCCGGTCATACAGAATATATTGAAGAGCGTGTGGGGGAAGGACAGAAAGCGTTAATGATTTTGCTGAAGAATGATTTCCGGGTAGCTTTGGTGACTGGTCATGTTCCTGTACGCGAGATAGCACAAGATATTACCAAGGAACTTATTATGGAAAAATTGGCTGTTTTCCATCGTTCTTTAAAAGAGGATTTTGGCATCGACAGTCCGCGTATAGCTGTGTTTTCATTAAATCCTCATGCGGGTGATGAGGGATTGATTGGTACGGAAGAGAGTGATATCATAATTCCGGCAATGAAGGAAATGGTTGCTAAAGGCATTCAGTGTTTCGGACCTTATCCGGCCGATGGCTTTATGGGATCTGGCAACTATACTCATTTTGATGGAATTCTAGCTATGTATCATGATCAGGGATTGGCTCCTTTCAAAGCTTTGGCAATGGATGAAGGAGTGAATTACACGGCAGGACTTCCTATTGTACGCACTTCTCCGGCACATGGTACTGCGTATGATATTGCCGGACAAGGGGTTGCCTTGGAAGATTCTTTTCGCCAGGCTATCTATGTGGCTATGGATGTTTTCCGTAATCGGATTGTCGAAAAAGAAATCCATGCACATCCATTGCGTAAACAGTATTATGAGAAACGGGATGATAGCGATAAACTGAAGTTAGATACCATTGATGATGAAGATTGATGGTGAACCGGTCTAAAATATAATTTCAAGAAAAAGAGTAGAAATGAAATTTGCAATTATATCAGCGGGTGAAGGCTCCCGACTTTCACAAGAAGGGGTAGCTTTACCCAAACCTTTGGTGCAACTGAACGGAGTTGCCATGATTGACCGTCTGATACAGATCTTTGTGCGCAACGGGGCTGATAAGGTGGTCATCATTATTAATAATGAAAGTCCGTTGACAAAAGAGCATTTGGCAAAACTACAGGCGGAAGCGACAGTGCCATTGGAAGTAGTTGTGAAAACTACGCCTAGTTCAATGCATAGTTTTTATGAACTGAACTCTTATTTGAAAGACGATAAGTTCTGTTTGACTACTGTAGATACCATATTCCGTGAAGAAGAATTCTCGACTTTTATTGAAGCGTTCAAACAATCGGACAAAGATGGATATATGGCGGTGACCGATTTCATAGACGATGAAAAACCGCTTTACATTTCTACAGATGAAGCTTTGAACATAACTGGCTTTCATGATGAGGCCATCTCCGGATGCCGCTATATATCGGGAGGAATTTACTGCCTGACTCCGACAGCGGTCAAGACATTGCACGGGTGTATGGAAAAAGGTATGTCCCGTATGCGCAACTTCCAGAGGCAGTTAGTGGCCGACGGCTTGAAATTAAAGGCTTATCCTTTTACAAAAATTCTGGATGTAGACCATGCCAGTGATATAGTGAAAGCGGAAAACTTTCTGACCGGTAAGGACGAGTAATTTAAAAGATAACATAAAGGAATGAATGTGATTTCAATAATAGGGGTAAGCCGTGGAAACGAATATTCACCCAATCATGTGGACAATGATGCCGCCATATTTAATAAGGTGGTGGAAGAGTTGGGACAATTGGGCTGTGAAGTTGAGGTTTATGCCGAGAAGGATTTCGTGGAGCAGGGTGTCAAAGGAGATATCATTTTTGATATGGCCCGTGATAAAGCAACAATAGCCCGCTTGAAGTCTTTGGAGGATGGAGGTGCGTTGGTGATAAACTCTGCTTACGGTATAGATAATTGTGTACGTAGACCCATGACGGAGCTACTTATAAAAAGAGGAGTTCCTCATCCGCAGAGTTTTATTATTTCCACAGCAGACGAGTATTCTGAAAACTGTTATCCTTGTTGGGTAAAGCGGGGAGACTCTCATGCTATGGTGAAAGAAGATGTAGCTTATGCCACTTGTAAGGAAGAGGTGGAGAATATTCTGGCTGATTTTCGCAACCGTGACATTCCTGTTGCGGTCATCAATGAGCACTTGCAAGGCGACTTGGTGAAATTCTATGGGGTACACGGCACTGATTTCTTTTATTGGTTTTATCCGTCTCCTTGTTCGCACAGTAAGTTCGGTTTGGAAAAAATAAACGGAATAGCCAAAGGGATTCCTTTTAGCGTAGAGGAATTGAAAATACAAAGTGATAAAGCTGCTGAGGCGCTGAACGTACCCATTTACGGAGGTGATTGTGTGGTTTCAGCCGACGGAACACTGCGGATTATAGATTTTAATGATTGGCCCAGCTTTGCCCGTTGTCGTGAGGAAGCGGGAGGTAAAATTGCAGAGTGCATTTATAACCGGGCTAAAAAGCAAATGAAACAATAAAGACATGAGTACAGAGAGTGAGAAGAAAGGAATAGAGGCTTCTTTCAAATCCATGGACACAGAGGAGTTCCTGGATATTTATTTCAATCGTCCCATAGGATATGCACTGTCTCTTATACACATCTCCGAGCCCACGAGACGGACTCC
>ENA-OZTA01000383-OZTA01000383.1-human-gut-metagenome-genome-assembly--contig:-NODE-383-length-12986-cov-5.385276_pt1 | contig 12986 bp, 10 predicted proteins | sample MGYA00244129_ERZ653980 | MGnify/ENA primary metagenome ERZ653980 (study PRJEB26926, sample SAMN06164589) | human gut metagenome | biome: ENVO:00009003; feature: ENVO:2100002; material: ENVO:00002003... | reverse complement strand
CACTTACATGCATGCATGACGCATCAGCTTTTTTGTTCTCAGTGGTTCAGAATAGTTACGAATGATGTATAAATTACGAAAAATTGCCCATACTATCTCCAAAACGAAAAGGAGACTGATACAATGAAGAAAATTAAATATTTATTGGCACTTTGCCTGATACTCGCTGCTGCAAGTGCTTTTGCAGCCTGTGGAAACAATAGTAATGTGGCTGACACCTCAATGGTTGAAAATACACAAAGAGGTGGCTCTGCCACCGACGATGCCGGGAATGCCGGCAAGGATATCATAGATGGCGCCGGAAATGCCGGCAAGGATGTGATAGACGGAGCAGGCGATGCCGGAAAAGATGTGATAGACGGCGCAGGTGATGCCGGCAAGGATGTAATAGACGGAGCAGGCGATGCCGGCAAGGCTGTAATAGACGGCGCAAAGGATGCCGTAGATGATGCCGGAAACGCTGTAAAAAAGAGTGTTGATGGTGGAAACAACAACTAACAGCTATTTATAAAAAGAAAACAGTCACTATATATGCTTCAATGGCTGCAAAAACAAAAGCACCGACAACGTCGCTGATAAAATGCACACCTGATATCACGCGGACACAGGCAATGATAGCTGCAAGGACTGTAAGCACAATGCCGATGAACCATAAAGGCGAAGCAGCAGGTGAGCATATTAAAACAGTAAATGCAATTATAAATGCAGAAAAAACATGCCTGCTAGGAAAGGACCTGCCGAGGGTATCCTTTGGAATGACAGGCGTCATATCAAATTTTTCGTATGGACGTGGTCTGTTTACGATATATCTGAAAACCGATACTGCAATAAAGCCGACAAGCGGAGCAATGATTGAGAGTGCAAGCATATGACCGGCTGTAAAGCACAGATACAGCACGTATACAGGGTATGTGATAAAAACTAAATAAGTGCATATTTTATTGATTAATTCAAGCTTTCGGGCTGCCCTGTTATTTTCACGGAATGGGGCAGTCATTTTTATGTATGTATTTTTTTTCATGTTTATTTACCATCGTTTATTTAAGAAATATTGTATTGCAACTACCTAGAGTGGTGTCAACTGCCCTTGCGGTACTGTAGAGGTGTCATGCCATAGTGCTTTTTGAAGGCTCTGTTAAAATATGACAGGCTTTCAAACCCCACTTCACCGGAAATAGAAAGCACCGAGCTGTCTGAGCTTTGCAAAAGTCTCGCAGCCATGGTCAGGCGGTAGTCCTTTAAATAGTCAACGAACGATGTGCCCATGGTTTCTTTAAAATACCTCATAAAATGAGACTCGGAAAACCCGGCTACATCAGCGATATCGGCAATGGAGATTTTGTCGGCATAATTATTTTCCACATATTTGAGCACAACCTTCATCTTATCAAGAGTTTTTTTGCTTTTTAGTGGCTTTGTCAGATTACGGCAGCGGTTATCAAGCACAAAAAAGAATTCGTAGAGCTTGCTCTTTATATAAAGCTGATAGCCCTGCGGCATCGTCTTGCAAATCTCATCGCATGCATCTATTGGAGCCACGACATCCTCGTAGTATGGATACACCGGTGTAAAAACCGTCGGAACTGTGAATCTGCCGGCTAAGAGAGGTGTAAGAAAATCCTCCTTGGTGTAATCGTACTTTCCGGGAAGCAGCATCGACAGGGAAAATATGATATTTTCGTACTCCATCGATTCATCCATATATTGGTCTATAGAGTGAAGCTGTCCCGGCAGAATCAGCACAAGGCTTGGCGCTGTGACATGGTACTCCTTAAAATCCACAGATATATGACCGCAGCCCTTCTTTATATAGATAAGCTCCATGTCATCATGCCAGTGCAGCGGAACTCCGGAAAAATCAAGAGGAATAGAGCACAGGTAGGTATTGTATGGGAACGTAAGCTCCACATGTGTTTTGGCTTCGTGATAATTTTCATATTCTAATATATTCATGATGATATTTTAGCATATTATTTCTTGAAAAGCCACTAAAAATACCGAAAAATGATAGGATTGTGCAAGTTTTCGACTGTATACTGCAAGAATTGTGCAGTGTAATGGATTATACTTGATTCATCAAATGACACAAGGAAGTTAAGCACGCTAAATGAAAATTAGTTAATTTGACACATTGGCGTGTACACATGATAACAGATTTGGGAGGAAATCAAAATGGCAATCATGCAGGAAATCGAAACAAAGCTTCAGAAGGGAATCAGCGTTAGTACAGACGAGGAAGTATACTACGCATTACTTGAGCTTGTAAAAGACAAGGCAGAGAAAAAGGTTTCAAACAAAGGAAAGAAAAAGCTCTACTACATCTCAGCAGAGTTCCTTATCGGAAAGCTTTTATCAAACAACCTTATCAACTTAGGCATCTACGATGAAGTTAAAGAGACTCTTGAGAAGAACGGAAAGTCACTTGCTGAAATCGAGGAAATCGAGCTTGAGCCTTCACTTGGAAATGGCGGACTTGGACGTCTTGCAGCATGCTTCATAGATTCAATCGCAACACTCGGGCTCAACGGAGACGGTGTAGGCCTCAACTACCACTACGGATTATTCAAGCAGGTATTTGAGAACAATCTCCAGAAGGAGACTCCAAATCCATGGATTACAAAGGAGAGCTGGCTTACAAAGACAGATATCACATATCCTGTAAGCTTTGGCGGATTCACAGTACAGTCAAGACTTTACGATATCGACGTAGTTGGATACAACAACCGTACAACAAAGCTTCACTTATTCGACATCGAGTCAGTTGATGAGTCAATCGTAGGCGACACAATTGATTTCGACAAGGATGATATCAAGAAGAACCTTACATTATTCTTATATCCTGATGATTCAGATGATAAGGGACGTCTCCTTCGTGTATACCAGCAGTATTTCATGGTATCAAACGCAGCAAGACTTATCCTTGCAGAGGCAGAGGCAAAGGGCTCTAATTTACATGACCTTGCTGATTATGCAGCAGTTCAGATTAACGATACACATCCATCAATGGTTATTCCAGAGCTTATCCGTCTCCTTCAGGAGAAGGGCATCCTGATGGATGAGGCTATTGAGATTGTATCAAAGGTTTGTGCATACACTAACCACACAATCCTTGCAGAGGCTCTTGAGAAATGGCCAATCAGCTTCTTGGAGAAGGCAGTTCCACAGCTTATGCCAATCATCCGTGAGCTTGACAACAAGGTTCGCGCAAAGGTAGCTGATGAGAGCACATACATCATCAAGGATGGTCTTGTACACATGGCACACATGGATATTCATTTCGGATATTCTGTAAATGGTGTTGCATACCTCCACACAGAGATTTTAAAGAATACAGAGCTCAACAACTTCTACAAGTTATATCCTGAGAAGTTCAACAACAAGACAAACGGTATCACATTCCGTCGTTGGTTAATGTCTTGTAACCCGGAGCTTTCAGCATACATCACAGAGCTTATCGGTGACGGCTGGAAGAAGGATGCAAACGAGTTAGAGAAGCTTGGCAATTTCATCAATGATGACGCCGTTCTCACAAAGCTTGTTGACATCAAGAACGCAAAGAAGACAGAGCTTGCTTCTTACTTAAAGAAGACTCAGAATCTCGACGTACCTGACAATTCAATCTTTGATATCCAGGTTAAGAGACTTCACGAGTACAAGAGACAGCAGCTCAACGTGCTTTACATCATCCGTAAGTACTTTGAGATCAAGGCAGGCAAGAAGCCATCTACACCAATCACATGCTTCTTCGGTGCAAAGGCAGCTCCTGCATATATCATTGCAAAGGATATCATCCATGCAATCCTCTGCTTACAGCAGATTATCAACAATGATCCTGAGGTAAGTCCATACCTTAAGGTATTCATGGTTGAGAACTACAACGTAACATTAGCTGAGAAATTATTCCCGGCTGCAAATATTTCAGAGCAGATTTCTCTTGCTTCTAAGGAGGCATCAGGAACAGGAAACATGAAGTTCATGCTTAACGGTGCTATTACACTTGGAACAAGTGACGGAGCAAACGTAGAGATAGCTGAGCTTGTCGGCGATGAGAACATCTATGTATTCGGTGAGGATTCACAGACTGTTATCGACAGATATGAGAGAGGCGACTACTGCTCTAAGGATTACTATGACAAGGATGCAGACTTAAAGAAGGCTGTTGACTTCCTTGTAAGTGATGAGATGATGAAGGTTGGTTCTAAGGAGAACTTAGAGAGACTTTACAACGAGCTCCTCAACAAAGACTGGTTCATGACATTCCCAGACTTTGAGGATTACTGCAAGACAAAAGAGAAGGCTTACGCTGATTATGAGGATAAGAAGGCTTGGGCTAAGAAGATGCTTGTCAACATCAGCAAGGCTGGTTTCTTCTCTTCTGACAGAACAATCAAGCAGTACAATGATGAAATCTGGCATTTAGAGGCCTAGAATTTTTCTTCCTCCTTTAAATACAAATTGGGCTTAAGAACTCCTGCGGGTGCATCCCGCGGGGGTTCTTTTTTTTGATAGAGTACGGGACGTAAGCGCAGGGGACGGCGTACACACATACTCTTGCGTTCGCTACGCTACGCTGCCAAGTGTCTGTACGGATTATGCCCGGAGTGTTTCGCAGGCTGACGAAACCGGCTTTTATGCGCCGTCCGTGGCGCATAACGCCTTGCCCCGCCGTCCATGGCGGTGCATTTCTGTGGTTCTAAGCATAATCCTACAGACACTAGGCAGCTTCGCTATGCGCTCTCGCAAGAGTATGTATGCACGCCGTCCCCTGCGCTTACGTCCCTTACGCTGTGGCAAAATGTGTGGGGTGACGTGTGCGCACCGGTGGCTGGTGCTTACGTCTTGCTGCGTTGTGGTGAGATTGGGGTGACGTGTGCGCACCGGTGGCCGGTGCTTACGTCTTGCTGCGTTGTGGTGAGATTGGGGTGACGTGTGCGCACCGGTGGCCGGTGCTTACGTCTTGCTGTGTTGTGGTGAGATTGGGGTGACGTGTGCGCACCGATGACCGGTGCTTACGTCTTACTATGTTGTGGAGAGATGTGAGATGATGTGTTGCACTACTTACCGATACTTATTTTTTTTATGGAAAAGTGAGGTTTGTGGGCGTGGTGGGGGATACACAGTCTCGTGAGAGCGAATAGCGAAGCTGTCTAGATACTGTTGAATTATGCCCATGCAACACAGAAATGGCCCGGCATGGATGCCGGGACAAGGAGAAATCGAGCCATGGAGGGCGAGTTTCGACGGTTTCGTCGAGCATAGAAAGCCTGCAAGGCATAATTCTTACAGTATCTTGGCAGCGCAGCGTAGCACTCACGAGACTGTGTATCCCCCACCACGCCCGCAAACCGTACTATCAGCATACAATTTCATAATCCGCGGTTCACGGTGGGCCCCTAGCAGAAATGTAAGGGCGGGATTTACAAGTTTGGTAAATACATATATAATAAGGGGAAGAATATACACATGGAGAACTATTATGATAAAGAATAAATTTATGGCACTCACGCTTACCGTAGTGCTCACAGCAGGCATGCTTACAGGCTGTGGCTCCGGCGACAAGGCAAAGGACAAGGATGCGTACAGACAGTATGGCATCAACTGTATAGAAAACGGCAGCTATGATGATGCGGTCGATGCTTTTCAGAAGGCACTGGACCAGTCGGTGGGCTCAGTAGGCGCAGAGGAGCTTGACATATGTTATTATAAGGCAAAGGCACAGTATTTAAGCGGTGACGTGGATGGAGCAATTGATACATATACGGCTATTATCGACTATAATAAGGATTCTGACGCATACTATCTGAGAGGCTGCATATATTTTGCCAAGAATGATTCAGACAAGGGCTTGAAGGATTTTAAGACGGCGCTCAGTGAGAATAATGATAATTATGAGCTCTATCTTGGCGTTTATGAGACCTTGTCAAAGTATGGCATGAATGACCAGGGAAAGGAATACCTGGATAATGCCTTAAAGCTTAAGGCAAAAACTGCTGATGACTATATGCAGAGAGGCCGTATATATACCATGCTTGGTGATTATGATTCAGCAATAAAGAGTCTGAAAAAGGCTATTGATGAGAAGCTTGTCAAGGCAAACTACTATATGGGTGAGGTATATCAGAAGAAGGGCGATAATGACAGCTCGCAGAAGTATTTTAAGAAATACCTAGACAGCGGTGAGGCGGATTCTTATGAGCTGATGAATATGGGACAGGCGCAGATGGACAATGGTAACTATGACACTGCGATTACTTATTTTCAGAACGCACTTGAACTTGAAAGTGTGCCGAACAAGCAGCAGATAACAAAGGCTATGATTATAGCATATGAGTATTCCGGCGATTTTGCCACAGCAAAGAGCAAAATGGAGGAATACATGAAGGATTATCCCGATGACGAGGATGCAGCAAGAGAATATCAGTTTTTGGAGACCAGATAGATTATGGCAGATACTATTAAGATAGAGGATATTGAGGAGAGAGTAGTGCTCGTCGGAGTAAGTGAGCAGGACGGTGATGATGCAGATGATTCACTTTCAGAGCTTGCGGAGCTGGTAAAGACAGCAGGCGCGACAGTTGTAGGCACACTTATCCAAAGAAGAGAAAAGATTCATCCGGGCACGTATGTCGGCACCGGCAAGGTGGCGGAGATTGCAGAGCTTGTGGAGAGTACAGGGGCAACAGGCATTGTGTGCGATGATGAGCTGAGTCCTGCACAGCAGAAAAATCTGGAGATGTACCTTGACACAAAGGTCATGGACAGGACACTTGTTATTCTTGATATTTTTGCATCAAGAGCTACAACAAGTGAGGGTAAGATACAGGTTGAGCTTGCTCAGCTCAAGTACAGATTAAGCCGTTTGTCGGGACTGGGAAAGTCCATGTCGAGGCTTGGCGGTGGAATAGGAACAAGAGGTCCCGGAGAGAAAAAGCTTGAGGTGGATCGCCGTCTTATAAATGACAGGATAGCACAGCTTCGAAGAGAGCTGAAAGAGGTGCAGAAGCACAGAGATATCACAAGGGCAAAGCGTGAAAAAAATAAAGTACCGGTTGTTGCGATAGTAGGATATACTAACGCAGGTAAGTCCACGCTGTTAAATCACCTGACAGAGGCAGATGTGCTTGAGGAGGATAAGCTCTTTGCAACGCTTGATCCTACAACGCGTATTCTTGCGCTTGATGGCAAGCAGCAGGTGCTTTTAACTGATACGGTCGGGTTTATCAGAAAGCTGCCGCATCATCTGATAGAGGCCTTTAAGAGCACCCTTGAGGAGGCAAAGTACGCTGACATCATTTTCCATGTGGTGGACGCATCAAATATGCAGCGGGAAAAGCAGATGTTCATAACCTACCAGACATTGGATGATCTTGGTGTAAAAGACAAGAAATTTGTCACACTTTTTAATAAGCAGGATGCCCGCACAGACAACGAACCGCTGCATGATTTCAGGGCAGATTATACTCTTAACATTTCAGCGGCAAAGGATCTGGGATTAGATGAGGTAAAATCTCTTTTAGAGGAGATATTAAGAGAGAACAAGGTATATATTGAGAGAATTATCCCATATGATAAGGCAGGCGTGATACAGCTCATCAGAAAACAGGGCGAGCTTGTGTCAGAGGAATATGTGGCTGATGGGATACAGATAAAGGCATATGTGCCGATGGAGGTGTACGGCAGGCTCGATTAGGGTGCTGCTTCGCTATATCATTATAATAAGCGAGGAATTTAAAATGTCGAAAACGCGTTCAATCCGCTGGGACAAGCTGGACAACACAGCAAATCTGTTCCCTAGTATAGCGGGGGAGAGCATGACAAATGTATATAGGATCTCAGTCACCTTAACTGATGAGATTGACAGTGAAAAGCTGCAGGAGGCACTGGATATAGTGCTTCCGAAGTTTGGTCTGTTTAATGTGAGACTCAGGATGGGAGTATTCTGGAACTATTTTGAGGAAAATGGCAAAAAGGCACCAAAGGTGCATGAGGAAAATACATTTCCGTGCAGATTTATAAGACCGAACAAGAATCACAGCTATCTTTTCAGGGTGACATACTATAAGAACAGAATAAATCTTGAGGTATTTCATGTGTTGACAGATGGCATGGGCGGCATCAATTTCCTTAGGGAGCTCACCTACCAGTATCTGCGTCTCACACATCAGGAGATTGCAAAGCTAAAGGGCGATTCATTGACGCAGGGCACATCCTTAAATAGAGAGGACAGCTTTGTAAAGAACTACAAATCAAGTAAGCCAAGTGGCTTTAACAGGCAGAAGGCGTATCTTTTAAAGCTGGAAAAGGTACCTGATGGAGAGTTTGGGCTGATACATGGCATGATGCCTGTATCACAGCTGAAGCAGGTCTGCCACCGCTATGGAGTTTCTATAAATGATTATCTGGTAGCATGCTTTGTGTGGAGTGTGTATCAGGAGTGTTTTCACGGCATGCCAAACGATATGCCTGTCAGGGTTGCAGTTCCTGTGAACCTTCGTCCTTATTTTGACTCCGTGACCACAAAGAACTTTTTTGTCATGATATCTGCTGAGTTCAGACCGCAAAACAGCTCCTACACATTTGAGGAGGTGCTTAAAATAGTGACGGATTCCATCAATTCACAGATTTCGAAGGAGCATCTGGAGGATCTTTTCTCATACAGTGTGTCAAATCAGAAAAATATCCTGATGAGACCGGTGCCTCTTTTTATAAAAAATCTGGCAATGAAGGCGGTCTATACGCAGTCGGCACTGGCAAACACCACCACTATCACCAATATTGGAAATATAAAGGTGGAGCCGGAATACGAGCCGTATATAACAGGCTTTTATTCCTTTATACCAATGTCCAAGGGACAGCCTATGAAGGGCACCATATGCTCCTACAAGGACACGCTGGTGTTTACTTTTTCATCTATTCTGGCCGATACGATGATTCAGAGAAGCTTTTTTAAGAAGCTTGTAAATGACGGAGTGGAAGTGACAATTGAAACAAATGGAGAGTATTATGACTAAATGCATGAAATGCGGTGTGTATATTGCAGACAATACAGATAAATGCCCGCTCTGCCAGCAGGTTGTGGCACCGGTTGAACTGTCATCGGACAATCATCAGGGCAATGAAGGGGTTTTTGAACAGCATAATGATGTGCCGGATAAGTGCGTAAACGATACAGATAGTGCAGCAAAGAGGGCAGATAGTACAGCAAGCCATGACAACGGTACGAGATATCCTGACGTCAAGGGCGCATCAAGAAAATACAGATTACTGGAAAATATCATATTGTTTCTGTCTATAGTAGGACAGATTGTGCTGACAACTGTTGATTACATGACAGACCATGAGATAAACTGGAGCTTTATAGTGCTTCTTGTTGTAATCTATGCGAATGTGACGCTGCGTCTGGCAATAGTCGGAAGAAACGGATATATTTTTAAAATTGTAAGCACATTTGTGTTCACGGTGCTGTTTCTCGAGGGCATAGACCTGCTCACAGGAGCCAGTGGCTGGGCACTTACATTTGTTTTCCCAAGTGCCATACTGGCGATGGTTCTTGCAACAATTATACTTATGATAGTAAACATAAGAAACTGGCAGAGCTACATGATGATGCAGCTTTTTCTTGTGCTGATGAGCGTGATTGCGATGATACTTGTGGCAGTCAAGGTCATATGGTTCCCATATCTGGCAATGGGAGCGATGGGAGCATCTTTGTTTTTGTTCCTCGGAACACTGATTATCGGTGACAAAAGAGCCAGAACAGAGCTGAAACGGAGATTTCATATATGATAGGCTTTCATGGAATAGGAAATTCGCATATGTTTGAGGATGAGGAGATGGGAAACTACCATCCGGAAATTGAAAACGGCGATAGTAATGGTGATAATGAAACTGGAATAATAGGAGCTTTGGGTAATAAGCTTGAAAAGACATTTAAGAACTCATTATCTGCCATGAAAAGTGAGCATGTGGAAAAAGTCCATAGCAATGCAGCTGTGGCAGATGAAGAAGTCAGTATGCAGGGAAAAATACTTGCCAATCTGATGGGACATATCACAAATGACCTTGCAATCGGCAAAAAAATAAAATCCGGAGAGCTCAGGAAGCGTATGAAGGAACCTGCTTGGCTTGTTCCGGACTGCTTTGTAACAGAGGATATAGATATGGGCGGTTTCACTATGAAGCTTTTATCTTCAAAGGAAAACCCAAATACAGAGCGTGTGATACTGCAGCTGCATGGTGGTGGATATATGGGGGCAGTGCGCAATGCATACTATGTATTTGCAGGTCTTTATAATGAGGTAAGTGAAGGCTGCTCAGTGCTCACGCCTGACTATCGCGTGGCGCCGGAACACCCATATCCGGCAGCACTTGAGGATGCCATAGCCTGCTATAAATGGCTCTTGTCACAGGGCTGGTTTGGCTCGCAGATTGTGCTGGCAGGAGACTCAGCGGGCGGAGGTCTTGCAATGTGCCTTACCATGTATCTTCGCGACCACGACATGCCGCTTCCGGCAGGAATAGTAGCCATGTCACCGTGGACCGACCTCACAGCAGGCGGAGAATCCTACGAGACGAACTATGAAAAGGACCCACTGTTTGGAAACACAAGGGACAGTCTCATCTACGTGAATGACTATCCCGGTGACCACGATAAAATGGATCCATACATATCGCCGCTGTTTGGTAATTTCAGAGGCTTTCCACCAATGCTCATACAGGTAGGCTCGATAGAGATGCTCTTATCTGACTCGGTAGAGGCCGCTGCAAAGGCAAGAATCCAGGGCGTTAAGGTGCGACTGTCAGTGTATGAGGGGATGTTTCATGTGTTCCAGATGGGATATCTCAATTTCCCGGAGTCCAAGCGTGCATGGGCGGAGGTCAAGCGTTTCCTAAAGGTGATTAAAGAGGAAGAATAGAGGAGAAGCAGATAATGATTACCGGAGAATTAAGAAATAAAATAGATAAAATATGGGAAACATTCTGGACAGGTGGCATCACAAATCCATTAGATGTTATAGAACAGTTTACATATTAACTCTTTATAAAGCAGCTTGACGAAGTTGAGACAACAAAAGAAAACGAGGCAAATTTTCTCGGTGTAGACTATGAGTCTATGTTTCCGGGTGAATGTCAGAAATACCGCTGGAGCAAATTCAAAAATCTCGGTTCAGCAGAGGAAATGTATGAGCTTGTTTTAAATGGAGTGTTTCCGTTTATAAAGAATCTGCATCAGGACGGGGATTCGGCCTATGCCAGATATATGGGAGATGCTATATTCAAGATTCCCACCGCGGCAATGCTGTCAAAAATAGTCGATGGAATAGATAAGCTTGAGCTGGGAGATGAAGATTCTAAGGGAGATTTATACGAGTATCTTCTCTCAAAGGTTGCAACAGCCGGAACTAATGGACAGTTCAGAACACCGCGACACATTATAAAAATGATGGTCGAGCTTGTAAAACCGGCACCGGATGATACAATAATTGATCCGGCAATGGGAAGTGCAGGTTTTCTGATAGAAGCACAGAGCTATCTAAGAGAAAACCATCCGGAGCTTTTCCTTCATCAGGAGAGCCTTCAGCATTTCAATAACACTATGTTTTATGGTAACGATATGGACAGAACCATGCTTCGAATCGGAGCTATGAATATGCTGCTTCATGGTGTGGAAAATCCTAATATTTCGTACAGAGACAGTCTTTCAGAGCAGAATACGGATGTTGAAAAATACAGCTTAGTTCTGGCAAATCCGCCGTTTAAGGGAAGTCTGGACTATGAGGCGGTTTCAGCAGATTTGCTTAAAGTGACAAAGACGAAGAAAACAGAGCTACTTTTCTTAGCACTATTTTTGCGTATACTCAAAAAAGGTGGCAGAGCGGCAGTGATTGTTCCTGATGGAGTATTGTTTGGCAGCAGTAAAGCACATAAACAAATCAGAAAAGAAATCATAGAAAACAATAAGCTCGACGCAGTCATATCAATGCCAAGTGGTGTGTTTAAGCCATACGCAGGAGTGTCAACAGCAATCCTTATTTTCACAAAAACAGGCTCAGGCGGTACCGATAAAGTCTGGTTTTATGATATGAAGGCTGATGGATTAAGCCTTGATGACAAACGTCAGGAAATCGCAGACAATGATATCCCGGATATTATTGAGAGATTTAATCATCTTGATGCTGAGACTGACAGAAAAAGAACTGATCAGAGCTTCTTTGTTCCGGTTGATGAGATTGTGTCAAATGACTATGACCTTTCAATCAACAAGTACAAGGAAATAGTCTATGAGGCTGTGCAATATGAGCCAACCGAAGTGATAATAGGAAAGATAGACGCTCTGGAAAGTGAGATACGGGGTGAACTGGCAGAGCTTAAGAAACTGTTGGATGTGTAAAAGCAAATTCGTGTTTGTAAAATTCTTGATAAATAGAATGCATGTTAGACAAAAAGGCGATTAGATGTTAGCATAATACAAAAGAAGTGCTACAGATAGAGAGTCAGCCGGATTATGTATTGATTGCAAATAACCGCCACAGTTTACCAGATCAGTGAGGTGGTTATTTTTGTGTCTTGAATCATGTTTACATGCATGTGAGTAAGAATGGTGGATATTGAAAGGTGAAAGTAAATGGCTAAAGATATCATTAAACTTGGCGATGTGGCTACATACATTAATGGCTATGCATTTAAGCCAGAGGATAGAGGAGAAGAAGGATTACAAATTATTCGTATTCAAGATTTGACAGGTAACTCATATGATTTAGGTTTTTATAATGGCAAATATCCAAAAAAAATAGAAATAAATGATGGCGATGTATTGATTTCATGGTCTGCTAGTCTTGGGGTATATGTGTGGAATGGAGGAAAGGCTTTATTGAATCAACATATTTTTAAAGTGAAATTTGATAAGGTTGATATTGATAAATCTTATTTTGTATATGCTGTTCGATATAAGTTGAATGATATGGGGAAAAAAACACATGGTGCTA
>ENA-OZTA01000371-OZTA01000371.1-human-gut-metagenome-genome-assembly--contig:-NODE-371-length-13218-cov-4.438730_pt1 | contig 13218 bp, 9 predicted proteins | sample MGYA00244129_ERZ653980 | MGnify/ENA primary metagenome ERZ653980 (study PRJEB26926, sample SAMN06164589) | human gut metagenome | biome: ENVO:00009003; feature: ENVO:2100002; material: ENVO:00002003... | reverse complement strand
GCTGTAGACAATTGTGAAAAAGATATCCGAAGGATTTATGTTGATATCTCTGATCACAGTCATTAAAGGAGGAATATGATTATGGCAACATGGAAAAATCTGGACACTCTTGCTTCTTACAGCAAACTTAACAGTCTGAAAGATCACGTGAACATTGCAGAAGCAATGTCCGGCGAGCAGGGTGCAGAACGTGTAAAGAAGTACAGCGTACCGATGGCAGCAGGTCTGGCTTACAATTACGCAGCTAAGGAAGTGGACGAGACCGTTCTTGACGCACTTTCCAAACTGGCTGATGAGGCAGAACTGATCGAAAAATTCCAGGAATTATATAACGGCGCAGTGGTCAACACAGGCGAGAAACGTATGGTCCTTCATCATCTTGCACGTACACAGCTTGGCGAGCCTGTTGTTGTTGACGGTGTGGACAAGCGAGAATTCTATGTAGCTCAGCAGAAGAAAGCTGCAGATTTTGCAAACAAAGTACATGCAGGTGAGATCACAAATGAAGCCGGTGAGAAATTCACCACGGTTGTACAGATCGGTATCGGCGGAAGTGACCTGGGACCGCGTGCATTATATATCGCACTTGAGAACTGGGCAAAGGCAAACAACACCTTCAAGATGGAAGCAAAATTCATCAGCAACGTTGACCCGGATGACGCAGCAGCTGTTCTGAATTCGATCGACGTAGCACATTCCATCTTCGTTCTGGTATCCAAATCCGGAACCACACTGGAGACTCTGACCAACGAGTCCTTCGTAAAAGACGCTCTGAAAAATGCAGGCCTGGATGCATCCAAGCACATGATCGCCGTTACCAGTGAGACTTCTCCGCTGGCAAAGAGCGACGACTATCTGGCAGCATTCTTCATGGATGACTACATCGGAGGCCGTTATTCTTCCACATCCGCAGTCGGCGGCGCTGTTCTGTCCCTGGCTTTCGGACCGGAAGTATTCGCAGCATTCCTCGAGGGCGCTGCAGCAGAAGATAAACTTTCTGCAAACAAAGACGTATTACAGAACCCGGAGATGCTCGATGCGCTGATCGGTGTTTACGAGAGAAACGTTCTTGGCTATCCAAGCACTGCAGTTCTTCCGTACTCCCAGGCACTGAACCGTTTCCCGGCTCACTTACAGCAGGTAGATATGGAGTCCAACGGTAAATCGGTCAACCGCTTCGGCGAGCCGGTCAATTACCCGACCGGTCCGGTTCTCTTCGGCGAGCCAGGTACCAACGGACAGCATTCCTTCTATCAGCTGCTGCATCAGGGAACTGATATCGTTCCGCTGCAGTTTGTAGGCTTCCGCAATAACCAGATGGAGACCGATGTCGACATCCAGGGCAGCACCAGCCAGCAGAAACTCTGCGCAAACGTAGCAGCTCAGATCGTTGCATTTGCCTGCGGTAAAGCAGATGAGAATAAAAACAAAAACTTTGAAGGCGGCCGTCCGTCCAGCATCATCATCGGAGATCAGGTAAATCCGAAGACGCTGGGAGCACTGCTTGCACACTTCGAGAATAAGATCATGTTCCAGGGATTCCTGTGGAACGTAAACAGCTTCGACCAGGAAGGCGTACAGCTTGGTAAAGTCCTTGCAAAACGCGTTCTGGCTCACGAGACAGACGGAGCACTGAAAGTATTCAGCGATCTGCTCAACATCTAAGAAGTTTAAATCAGAAAATTTAAGATATGAAAAGGCGGCATACCGGATTTTCTTTCTGAAAGTTTCAGGGGGAAAACGGTATACCGCCTTTTTTATTACTATATTATGGGGTTATCCCAGCTTCGCCGGAAGCGACGAGGACACTGTGGACTGATGCTCCTGCCGGAACTGCCGCGGGGTGATCTGATACCGTTTTTTGAACGTACGGATCAGGTGGCTGCAGTCTGCAAAGCCGGTCTCGGTGGCAATAAAGTTCAGGTCATAATCGGTAAAGAGGAGCAGGTTCTCGACCTTGTTCAAACGGATAAATTCGATATACTGCTTGCAGCTCTGCCCATAGTGTTTTAAAAACAGCTTGGCAAAGTACGAATAGCTCATATTGTATTTATGCGCCAGCTCTTCGATGTTGATATTTTCCTGTGAATGACGGTCGATGTAGACGAGAATGTCCTGCATACTTTTCTCTTCACTCTCGGAGATGGTTTCGAGATCAAAACAGATTCCCTGGCAGTGCCAGGTACGCAGGAGACGGAGAAACAGTGTGGAAAAGAGAGAATAGATATAGGCATCATAACCGTATTTCTTCTCATGGGACTCCTTCTCAAGGGTTACAAAAAAATCATGGAGATTCAGCCCCGGGAGATCTTCCTGCGTAAATAAAAGCGAAGGATAGGTCATCGCGGCGATTTTATGGAAAGCAAAGCTCAGATTCGGAAGGTAGCTCCCGGTGAGCTGGATGCGGTTCAGGTTGAATTTGATGCAGAAATAGCGGAATGGCCGGTCATGATCTGTAGCAAGTGCGTGAACCGTCTGCGGAGGAAACAGCATGAAGGAGTCCGGTTTCATATGGTAGACGGAATCGTTGCAGCTCACAAGAAGAGATCCTTCCTGCAGATAAAGAACTTCCGTAAAGTAGTGCCAGTGGGATTCAACCGGCATGGAAAAGGTGTCGGAACAGCAGGAAAAGGCTTCAATCGGCGAGTGCAGGATATCGCTGTATTCAAAAAGATTCTTCAACGGAAAAGTCCCCCTTCAGGTAAAAAAATATTCAGTATTTTTCTGGGAATATCAGTTTCGGAAAAATAGAAATGTTCTATTTTTATACAGTCGCATTATATCATAATGAAATGAAAATTGATACAATGGCGAAAGCATTTGAAAGAGAAAAATGCAGAAACCTTTTGATTTTCAGAAGATAAGGGGGGATATGAAAAAATGAAAAGCAGCACAAAACCATTCCCGAAAACTAAAATCCAATGGCTGTGGGAAAACATGGAAGGAAAGCGTGCGCTGTATCTGATCGGCATGATCGGAACGGTATTATATAACGTTCTGCAGCTTACGATTCCATATTTTTCGGGAAAAATTGTTGACCTGTTTCTGACAGGTGAAAATGCAGTGCAGAATCTGCAGACACACCGGGATCTGTTTTACCGTCTGCTGATTGCGATGATTGGCTTCACGTTTCTGCGTGTCGTTATTGTCTACGGCAGCTGTATGATTTACGAGCACGTATCACAGAGCGTCCTGTACCGAGTGCGGAATTACCTGTATGACAAAATCCAGCGGCAGGATATGACGTTTTACAGCACGTACCGTACCGGCGATCTGATGACGCGTCTGACCGGAGACCTCGATGCCGTCCGCCATATGGTCGCATGGGTCATCCGAATGGTGATTGAGTCGTTTTCCCTGTTCGCGGCAGCGGCCATTTTCTTCCTGTACACGAACTGGAAGCTGGCGCTCTGCATACTTGTGATTTCGCCGTTTGTATTCTGGATCATCTACCTGTTCCGCAACCGTGTTGCCCCGATGCATGCGGCACTGCGTGAAAAGCTGGCACAGATGAATACGTGTGCGCAGGAGAATATCTCCGGAAACCGCGTCGTCAAGGCGTTTGCAAGAGAAGAGTACGAGATCGAGAAATTCGACCGCGCTAATACCGATTACGCGGAGACAAACAAAACAACCGCGATGGTATGGCTGAAATTCTTCCCGTTTGTCGAGAGTATCGCTAACCTGATGCCGGTTGTCCTGCTGGCAGTCGGCGGTGTCTTTATGATTAAGGGCCAGCTGACCATGGGTGATTATGTGGCATTCTCCGGCCTCATCTGGGCAATCGCAAACCCGATGCGCCAGATGGGAAATATCATGAACGAGTTCCAGCGGTTCTCGGCGGCTTCAAAAAAAGTCATGGAGCTGTATTACTCCGAGGCGAAGATCAAGGACGAGGAAAATGCAGTGGCACACCCGGAACGCTTCGAGGGAAAAATCGAGTTCGACGACGTTTCGTTCCAGTATGAGGACGGTGATCTGCCGGTTCTGCATAACATTTCGTTTACGGTTAACCCGAATGAGACCGTGGCGATCATGGGAGAGACGGGATGCGGAAAGACATCCCTCATCAACCTGATTCCGCGTTTCTACGAGCCGACAGAAGGCCAGATCCGCATCGACGGTATTCCGGCGGAAGATCTGAAGCTGTATGACCTCCGGAAACACATCGGACTTGCGACGCAGGATGTCCTGCTGTATTCTGATACGATCGAGGGCAATATTGCTTACGGCGATGACTCGATCAAGATGAATGAGGTCATTAAATTTGCAAAATATTCTGCCGCGGCAGACTTTATTTCGAAGATGCCGGAGGGCTATGACACTCTGGTCGGTGAGCGCGGCGTCGGTCTTTCAGGCGGCCAGAAGCAGAGAATTTCCCTGGCGAGAGCGCTGGCCATCCGTCCGTCGATCCTGATTCTTGACGACACGACATCGGCCGTCGATATGGAGACGGAAAAACAGATCCAGCATTCCTTACGAGAACTGGATTTCCCGTGCACGAAAGTTATCATCGCGCAGCGAATCTCCACCACAAAGACGGCGGACAAAATTATCGTGCTGCAGAACGGTTACATCAAGGAGATGGGAACGCACGAGGAGCTGATGGAAAAGAAGGGCTATTACTACGAACTGGTGAAACTGCAGACCGGTGTGGATGAACTGTAGGAGGGGGAAGCAATGGCAAAAAATACATACAAGCAGGATGAAGTGCTCGAAGAACCTTTTGACATCAGACACTTACTCCGGGCATCATCTTATATTAAAAAATACGCGGGCCGGATGGTTGTGGCGATTCTCTTAAGCGGCATCGGCGGCGCGTTCGGCTACGTTGCGCCGATGATTATCCAGCGGGCACTGGACCTTGCGATTCCGGACAAAAACGAGAAACTTCTGTTTTCTCTGGTCGGAATGCTCGTCGGCATCTACGTTGTCAGCGTCATTTTCACGACGATCCGAAGCCGTATCATGGTGGATGTCAGCCAGAATATCATCTACGATATCCGAAAAGACCTGTTTGAGCATCTGCAGGAGCTGCCGTTCCAGTATTACGACGACCGCCCGCACGGCAAAATTCTGATCCGTGTGGTCAACTACGTCAACTCGGTATCGGATATGCTTTCGAATGGACTGATCAACATTGTGCTGGAGTGTTTCAACCTGCTGTTCATCGTCATTTTCATGTTCCTGGTCGATGTGCAGATGGCGCTCGTCGTTCTCTGCGGCGTGCCGGTGCTGTGCGTGTTCATGGTCTGGATCAAGAATAAACAGAGACGGGCATGGCAGGCAGTTTCAAATAAGAACTCGAACCTGAATGCGTATCTGCAGGAAAATATCGTCGGAGCCCGCATTACACAGATCTTTGCAAGAGAGGATGAAAATGCGGAGATTTTCAAAGATCTTTCACAGGACTGCCGCAGAACGTGGAACACGGCGGTACGCTATTCCAACCTGGTATGGCCGGGCATCGATTCGATTTCCGTCTGCGTGCGCGCGGCGATCTTCTTAGCAGGCCTTGTGCTGTTCGGACAGGGCAGCAAATCACTCGGTACCATCGTGGCGATTTCCAGCTATGCATCGTATTTCTGGCAGCCGATCATGAACCTTGGAAATATCTTCAACAACTTTATCAACAACATCGCTTACCTGGAGCGTATCTTCGAGACAATGGACGAGCCGGTAACGGTAAAAGATGCGGAGAACGCCGTAAAAATGCCGGAGATCCGCGGTGAGGTGACGTTTGACCATGTCAACTTCTCGTACGATGAATCGAAGCAGATTTTAAAAGACGTTTCGTTTACGGTAAAACCGGGTGAGAGTGTGGCGCTTGTCGGACCGACGGGAGCCGGAAAGAGTACGATTGTCAATCTGATCTCCCGGTTCTACAATGTCAACGGCGGCCGCGTCCTGATCGACGGCCAGGACATCTCACAGGTGACAATTCATTCGCTGCGTGAACAGATGGGTATTATGATGCAGGACAGCTTTATTTTCTCGGGAGACATTGAGGACAACATCCGTTACGGAAAGCTGGATGCGACACGGGAAGAGATCGTGAAGGCAAGCAGAACCGTCTGCGCGGATGAGTTCATCAGCAAAATGCCGGACCGCTATCAGACCGAGGTGCGGGAGCGCGGCTCCATGCTGAGCCAGGGCCAGAAACAGCTGATCTCGTTTGCGAGAACGCTGCTTTCGGATCCGGCGATTCTGATTCTCGATGAGGCAACCTCGAGTATCGACGTGCAGACCGAGAAAGCACTGCAGACTGGCCTCAATGCGATGCTGAAGGGCAGAACATCGTTCATTATCGCCCACCGTCTGTCCACGATCCGCAACTGCGATAAGATCATGTATATCGACAACGGCGGCATCATGGAGAGCGGAACGCACGACGAACTGATGGCAAAGAAGGGATATTACTACAAACTGTATACGGCACAGCTCGACGAAGTACAGAAAGCGGGCTGACCCATACTTCAGGATGATAAAAAAGGCTTCTGCCGGCGGATGAAAATCCGGGGCAGAAGCCTTTTGAAATTGCGTGATATTTTATTTTCCGGAGAAGTATTTCTCTTTGATGATCTCAACCGGCATATCCTCGCCAGTCCACAGTTTGAAGGAAGCAGCTCCCTGGTATAACAGCATGTACATACCGTTTCCGGTCTTGCATCCAGCCTCTTTTGCCTCACGCAGCAGGCGGGTTTCCTGCGGATTGTAGATCACATCGAAAACGAAGAGGTCTTTGTGGAACATCGTTGTGTCGGTGATGATGGTGTTCTCGGTTTTTGGAGCCATTCCGACGGAAGTTCCGTTGACAAGAATGGCGCTGTCTGCGATGGATGCGCGAAGGACTTCCGGATCGGAGAAGTCGTGCAGGGTAACCTTGCAGGAAGTACGCTCATTGAGTTTTGCAACGATTTCCTCGGCTCTTCCGAAGAAATTGTCTCTGACGTTGAATACATTGATCTCAGCCACGCCGTCGAGGGCTGCCTGTACCAGGATTGCAGTAGCAGCGCCGCCGGCACCGAGCAGAGTCATCTTTTTGCCGATGATGTCTACGCCGTTTTCTGCAACTGCTCTCATGAAGCCGACACCGTCGGTGGTGTAAGCGGTGAGAAGGCCGTTGTCGTTGACGATGGTATTACATGCGCCGGAGATCTCCGAAGCAGGAGAAACCTTGTCTGCCAATTTGCACATGATATTTTTGCCAGGCATGGTGATGTTCCAGCCTCTTGCACCCATGGTGCGGAGTCCTTCGACTGCCTGCGGCATTTTGTCTTCCGGTACATCAAAGGCAAGGTAGCTATAATCAAGGCCGAGCTGGTCGCATGCTTCGTTGTGCATTTCCGGAGAAACACTGTGTGCAACCGGGCTTCCGAGTAAACATAATAATCCGGTGTGTCCTGTGATGTGTTTTGACATAATTTGAAATCCTCTCTCTCCTCGTATTTCCGCATGATGATAAATCGTGCTGTAGCACTTTAAACTGCTACTATATGAAGTGAATTATACTCCAGATGCCGAAAGAAAGCAAGAAAAAAAGAGGAAATGACGCAAAGTTCATTTCCTCTTTTCGTGTTGGTTTTTGATTAAGGTTTAAGATGGAAAAGATTCGCCCGGAAATCAGATTCCAAGTTTCTCTTTCATGTAGTCAACCGGAGTATCTTTTCCGGTGTACAGCTTGATTGCGATGAGTGCCTGGAACAGCATCATGCCCATGCCGTTGAATACTTTCTCACATCCTGCTTCTTTTGCCTGTTTCATCATAACGGTTTCGCGCGGAGCGTAAACGGTATCCGTTACGATGAGATCTTTTTTAAAGAAGGAAGGATCAGGAATGTTGGAAAGGTCTTCGAGTGGATGCATTCCTACGCCGGTAGCATCGCAGAACAGGTCAGCTGCGTGCATTTTTTCTTTCAGGAGGTCTTTGTCTGCCAGATTGTTCATGGTAGCCTTGCAGTTGGTGTTCTTATTGATCAGATCAACAATTTCCTCTCCACGGCTGTAGAATTTGTCTTTGATGTTGAAGATTTCAATTTCTGCAACTCCATCCAGAGCACCGCGCACTGCAATTGCAGTAGCAGCACCGCCGGTTCCGATCAGGACCATCTTCATTCCCTTGAAATCGATGCCCTCTTCGGTCAGTGCCTGCCAGTATCCCATACCATCGGTGTTGTAGCCTTTCAGTTTTCCGGTTACCTGACCGTTTTCGTCGCGGAGGTTGACTACGGTATTGATAGCGCCGCATAACTTAGCTGCTTCATCTACTTCGTCCAGATATTTGTGGACAACAGTTTTGTTTGGCATGGAAATATTGGAACCGAGCATTTTCAGCGCGCGGATACTCTGCACAGCATCTTTTAAAGAATCGTTATCAACTTCGAAAGCAAGCTGAATGACATCATCTCCGTTTTTGTCGTATGCAAGGTTGTGGGTTGTCGGAGACTGGGTATGACGGATCGGGTAAGCCATTAATCCAACTAATTCGGTATGTCCTGTTACGTTTGGCATGATATTTTCCTCTTTTCTTTTTTCATGCTGCGCTGTTTCGGTTTGAAAAAGAGGCAGCGCAGCAGATGATATACAGTTTTTTGTCGGGCTGCTTAAAGTCGATACTTACTCAAGCGGCTCCAGATGCAGGTATCCCTGGGACTCCAGTACATTCAGGATCGCGCGGCCTTCCATGGTACCTTCCATGATGCGGCGTGCGCGTACGGAATCGCCGATGGTATAAATATAAGTATGAGTATCAGCGAATGCTTCCTGAAGCTCCGGCAGAACCGGGTTGTTGGAGCGCATTCCAAGGCAGTTGAATCCATAATCGAAGGTGAGATCCTGGATGGTTCCGTCCGGAAGCTTTACAGTGAATGCGTTTTCTTTTACTTCCTGAAGAGCGGTGTTGACATATTCTTTTACACCGTATTTGTCGTGTGTCTCACGCATGGAGCATTTGGTGATCGGGTCTGCAAGCATACCGATCTGCGGCAGCATATCGATGATGGTACACTCGGCACCTCTCGGTGCAAAGTATTCAATAACGTCAAGTCCTACGGAACCGCCGCCGACTACAACGACTTTCTTGCCCTGACAGGCTTCTTCCGGATATTTTCCGGCGTTTACATTGTTGATCATACCAAAGATGGTATTTACGTTTCCGGCATCGATGTTCTCTTTCAGGCCTTTGATCGGCGGAACAAGCGGAACGGAACCGGTGGAGTTTACAATGATGTCCGGTTTGAACTGTTTGATCTTATCCACCGTAGCTTCGGTGTTGAGGAAAATATACAGGTTTTTCAGTCTGGCGGCTCTTGCCTCAAGGTATTTCGGGAAGTCTTTCATACGGCTCTTGCTTGGAAGATCAGAGATGAAAGTGGAAAGACCGCCGATGTGGTCGTTTTTCTCGAGTACGAAAACGTTGCATCCGACTTCTGCTGCGGTGCAGGCTGCTTCCATACCGGCAGTACCGGCGCCGACAACAACAACGTTACAGTTTTTATTCACTTTCAGTGCTTTGTAAACATCGCCTTCCGGAACAGCCGGGTTTACGGTACAGCGGATCGGGCGGTTGACACCGATACGATTTCCGGCACATCCGACGTTACAGGAGATGCATTTCCGAAGGATATCTTCCTCGCCGTTTTCCACCTTCTTTACCCAGTTCGGCTCAGCGATCAGGCCGCGTCCCATACCGACGATATCTACATCGCCGCTTTCGAGAACTTTTTCAACGACCTTCGGGTCGCGGTAGTTACCGGCATTGATCACAGGCTTTTTGAATTTATCTTTTACGGCTCTTGCCATGTAGGAACGCCATCCGTCCGGCAGGAAGTTGGAATCGATCTGATACTGCAGGGATGGGTTGAGGCCGCAGGATACGTCGTACATATCTACGAATTCATCCAGGTACTCCAGGTATTCCAGGGTATCTTCCAGGGTGTTTCCGCCCGGAACACGCTCCTCGGCAGAGATACGAACGATGATCGGGAACCATGGTCCGACGTTTTTACGTACTTCTTCGAGAACCATACGCGGGAAGCGCAGGCGGTTTTCTACGGAACCACCGAATTCATCGGTTCTTTTATTGTAATACGGGGAGATGAACTGGCTCATCAGGTAGGAATGGCCGCAGTGGATTTCAATGGCATCAAAGCCGATGGCCTGCACACGTTTTGCAGCCTCGCCGTATTTTTTCACGGTTGTCATGATTTCTTCTTTGGTCATCGGGCGAGGGGTTTCTCCGCCGGCTTTTGTCGGGATGTTGGAAGAAGAAACGGTTTCCATACCGGTTCTTGCGGAAGATGCGGAAGCTCCGGCGTGGTTGATCTGAATTGCTACGGTAGCACCGTTTTTATGAAGATTTTCGACTAACTGATAGTAGCGCGGCATAAAGCTGTCGTGGTCGATACGGATCTGGCTGGTTCCGTTGGAACCGACCGGGTACTCGATGTTGGCGTTCTCCAGAATAATAAGACCAACGCCGCCTTTTGCGCGGAGAGAGTAATAATTCATATGACGGTTACTCATCTCACCACTTGTCTCACCGTAGTTGGTTCCCATCGGGGTCATTGCAATACGGTTTTTAATCGTTGTTCGTTTGATGGTAATTGGCTCGAAAATTTTTGGGTAAGCACTCTTCATGAAAATTTCTCCTTATTCATTACATGAGCGGTAATCCTCTGTTTGTGACAAATCCATCATAACTCTTTCGACTAAAAATTAACAATATCTTTCAGATAAACTTTTGATACGTTTTCGCTATCGTTTCTGGACTCTTCGATAATGTCAGCGTGCTGTTTCATGTATTCGGTAAACCGTTCGACAGCCGGAAGCCGGTAGCGGTTCTTCATCCAGAACATAAAAGTCTGATGATAAATCTCGAGACCTTTCAGTGTGTGGATGCGGATACCGTCTGCCTGTTCCAGAATATCGGTTCGCGGCATGAGCGCGATGCCGAAGTTTTCGCGTACCAGTGCCACAATCGAATATTCATCCGGGCATTCCATGATAATATTCGGATGAAGCTGATATTTGCGGTAGAGATGACCGGTGTAGGCCCCCATCCAGGATGCGCGGTCGTAGCCGATCACCGGATAACGGGTAAGCTTTACAAGCGGAACCTCCGGTTCATCGGCAATCGGATGCTGTTCCGGGGACACGATGACAAGCGGCTGCTGGATCAACGGAAAAAACTCCATGTCGTCGCGCTTTAAAAAGCCGCCAAACCCAAGATCGAGTTCGCCGGATTTCACCTTCTGTGCAATGGCCGGGGTATGGTTCTGCCAGAAGCTAAAGGCAACATTTTTGTTTTCTTCTTGGTCCAGAAAGGTGCGGACATTGTGCGGAATATAATGTCCGGCAAGTGGAAAAATATAACCGATATTGATTTTGCCGCCACCGGAGGCGAGCTCTTTCATCTTGCCTGCCGCAATGTCACAGTCGCCCGCGATCCGGTCTGCATGCTCCAGGAAAAGACGGCCGGCATTGGTAAGGACAACACCGCGCCCTTTCTTTTCAAACAGCGTGATTCCAAGCTCGCTTTCAAGGGCGGCCATCGAACGGCTCAGGGATGGCTGGGAAATATAAAGCTCCTCTGCCGCCTGGTGATAATTTTCCAGCCGGGCGACCTTTCGGAAATAGAGAATCTGATTCAGTGTCATGTGGTTTTTCCTCCTGAAAAAATGATTCCGTAAGAAAGTCTTTGCTTCCTCTTATTATGATAACTCAAGTATACCACATCAATGCATTCAATGCATTGGTTTTTTCCTTTAAAAGCATTAGACCGTACACACTTTCACTGTTAAAATAAAGGCAAATGTTATTTTTTTAACATTCACGAAACTGGTAATCTGTTGTTTGTGACAAAACAAAAGGATGAACCGAACAGAGGAAAAAGACAATTTGACCTCAACATAATCTATTTAAAAAGGAGAGAAACCATGAACAAGAAATACCTGCCAAGTGCATTGATTCTGTACTTGAACTACTTTATCCACGGTGTTGGATGCTCCATCCTGGGCCAGGCAGTCATCAAAGAGGCTCTGGCAGCAGCATGGGGAGTGGAAGCAATGGCAATTACCGCAATTTCCGCAGCACTCGGTCTTGGCCGTCTGATCGCACTGCCATTTGCAGGTCCTCTGTCCGACAAGCTCGGACGTCGCATTTCCACCGCAATCGGAAGTGCTTCTTATGCAATTTATCTGATCGGCCTTGCCCTTGCATTTAATGCAGGAACACACGGTGGTTATACCATCGCTTACGTATGCGCCATTATCGGCGGTATCGCAAACTCCTTTCTGGATACCGGTATTTACCCGGCAGTATCCGAAATTATTTACAAAGCTCCTGGCGTTGCTACCATGGGAATCAAATTCTTCATCGCAATCGCACAGATGCTGCTTCCGTTTGTTCTTGGTGTAGCTGTTACTTCTACCGCAGCCGGCCTTACCTCCTACAATCCGTTATTCTATGGATGCGGAATTGCGTATATCGTACTTTTTGTACTGGTATTCCTGTTCCCGCTGCCAGATGCTGACCAGAAAGCATCAGGCAAAAAAGAGGGTCTGATCGACAGTCTGAAGCATACCCATTTTTCTTTCGAGTCCATCGCCATGATCCTGATCGGATTCACCTGCACCGGTACCTTCCAGCTGTGGCTGAACTGTGCGCAGAACTTTGCGAAAGAGAATGTAGGCTGGGCAAATCCGTCCATCATGCAGACCTACTATTCTGCAGGAACTATGCTGGCACTCGTTGTAACCGCATTCCTGACCAGAAAAATCAAAGACGTTCGTTTCATCGTTGTTTACCCGGCTATCTGCCTTGTAACCATGATCGCTGTCCTGATGGGACAGAGCAAACCGCTGATGATCGCCGGTGCTTTCATCATCGGATGGGCAGGCGCAGGCGGACTGCTTCAGATCGCAACTTCCGTTTGCAACATGCTGTTCCCGAAAATCAAAGGAACCGTAACCGCACTGGTTATGATCGCATCTTCTCTCTGCAACTACACCATCCTGACCGCAGCATCTAAAATGCAGCCGTCCGGCGTTATGACCATGAATATCGTTCTGACCGCAGTTGGTGTTGCACTTGGACTGTTTGTAAATATCCGCTATAAAAAAATGGTTGAACTTGCACAGCAGGACAATTAAAATGAGGTTAAGGATTGCGGAAGTACGAAGTACCAAGGAACTGTCTCTTATACACATCTGACGCTGC
>ENA-OZTA01000358-OZTA01000358.1-human-gut-metagenome-genome-assembly--contig:-NODE-358-length-13517-cov-11.371564_pt1 | contig 13517 bp, 10 predicted proteins | sample MGYA00244129_ERZ653980 | MGnify/ENA primary metagenome ERZ653980 (study PRJEB26926, sample SAMN06164589) | human gut metagenome | biome: ENVO:00009003; feature: ENVO:2100002; material: ENVO:00002003... | reverse complement strand
AAAAAGCTATGTCCAGAGAAGAAAACGTAATAAAGCTACTTGCGAAACTTAAATATATTATGAAAATGAGTAAGATTTATACCCGAACAGGTGATAAAGGAACGACTTCGCTCGTAGGGGGAGTGCGTGTGTCAAAAGCGGATGCCCGGCTTGAAGCTTATGGCACCATCGACGAACTGAATGCGTGTATAGGGTGGCTGATGGCGGTAAGTCCGGATGAACAATCGAATGAGTTGTTAAAAACCATTCAGCATAAACTCTTTTCTATAGGCTCTTATCTGGCAACAGACCAAAGTAAAACCGAGTTGTGTATAGAAAGCAAGGTTGCAGATTCAAATATTCTTCGTTTGGAACAAGAAATAGATGAGATGCATACTTATTTACCCGAATTGTCGGGCTTTATTCTTCCCGGTGGCTCGCAGGCGGCAGCTGCTTGTCATGTTTGCCGTACTGTATGTCGGCGTGCAGAACGTAGAATCTATGCCTTGGAAGAAATGGGTGTGGAAGAAATAGATGATAATGTGAAGCGATTTGTAAACAGATTGTCGGATTATTTGTTCGTATTGAGTCGAAAGTTAAACTATTTAACGAAGTCGGATGAAATTTATTGGGATAAGACTTGTGAGTGAAAGAATTTATTATACTTTTGTGGCTCAATAAATCAAGATGTTAAACTTTAAAAACTGATATAATATGTATTGGACATTGGAATTGGCCTCAAAGCTGGAAGACGCTCCATGGCCTGCGACAAAAGATGAACTGATTGACTATGCAATGCGCTCAGGTGCTCCTTTGGAAGTTATTGAAAACCTTCAGGAAATGGAAGATGAAGGTGAAATATACGAAAGTATTGAAGATATTTGGCCGGACTATCCAAGTAAAGAAGATTTTTTCTTCAACGAGGAGGAATATTAATAGCCTTGGAATAGGTTGAATAATTAGGCTTCAGCGCAATGAACAAAAATAACTTGTTTGTTGCGCTGTTGTTTTTTAAGGATGGCTTAGTTTCATTTTGATTTCTCTGTTTGCAGATTTCGGGAGATTTTGCCATATTGCAGAAATTATGTAAAAGGATAGCATAAGAATATTGACAGATGAAATCAAAAAACATGGCATCAAAAGTTGATAGCCTCTTGAGATCACTTGATAAGAGGAAACTGGAAGAATTTATTAGGGCAGAATGTGAAAACAACGTGCAGGTTTGCAATCGTTTTCTTGCATTGGGTGCTGATAGAAGATTGGTTTCTAATCCTGGGCGGTATTCCTCTCTCATTGAAGGGTTGATAGAAGATTATAGCCGTCATGGTTATATTAGTTATCGGGATAGTTTTGAGTTTAATGCAAGTGTGAATCAGATACTTGAAGAAGCAGATGAAGCCATGAACTATCAACAGTGGAATGTGGCTGTAGCCATATTGACAGGTGTTGCCGATATGGCAGAAAAAATCCTCAACAGTGGAGATGACAGCGCAGGGGAACTTAGTGGAATAGTTGATTATTGCTTTGAGAAATGGTTCTTGCTTATTGAAAAGGAACTGCCTGATGAGATGAAGTCTGATTTATTCAAATTGGCATTGACCCGATTTAAAGAGAAAAATCTGGTTGGCTGGGACTGGTGGTGGAGTTGGATTCAATTTGCCGTTAATTTGGCAAATACTCCAGAGCAGCAAGGTGAAGTACTTTCTGCATTAGATGAAATAAAAAAGCCTCATGAGGATGATTGGAGCCAGAAATATGCTTATAATCAGGCTCAGCTATATAAACTGAAGATGATGGCTCGCTGTGGTACATCAGAAGAGCAGCGTAAGTTTATGTATGACCATATTGAGAATGAAGAGTTTCGCCGTAAACTCCTTCAGATGGCATGGGAGGAGGATAATCTCGATGAAGTGCTTCGGATAGCAGTGCAGGGCATTGAACAGAATGCAGAGCTGGAAGGACTTGTTTGTGAATGGAAAGAGTGGGAGATGAAAGTATACCTTCAAAGAGAAGATACGACTCAGATTATTCGTCTGGCTCGTGATTTTTTCTTAAGAAATAGGGTTCGGTTTGGCGAATGGGAAGGTATGGACTTTTCGATGGAGGCGATGTATTCGTTGATGAAAAGTAAAATAGACCCAATAATCTGGGAAGACTGGGTAGAATCATTAATTACTGATGCAGATGGGAATCAAATTTTACTCCTATACATGTATACTCAAGAGAAAATGTGGAGTAGGTATATGGAATATCTTCGGAAATATCCTTTACAGCATCTTTTGGAGGAGACTCCCAAGCAGGTTTTCGAATGCTATAAAGACGAATTCATTAAGTTGTATGTTGGATGTGTGGAGAACCATTTTCGGAGAGCATCAGACCGTTCTTCCTATCAACATGGAGTTTCTATGTTGAAAACGCTTATCGGCTATGGAGGTCGTCGGGAGGCCTATGAAATAATTGAGCAGCAGAAAGCACGCCGCCCCCGGAGACCGGCTTTGCTTGATGAACTGTCGAAAGTTAAGTAAATCGCAGTGATGAATTGTTCTTTTATCCTGTTTGTAGAGGCAGGTTGATTAATCAGACTGGGTAGTATGGCTCGCCTTTCACCCGTTTTCACTGAACTTATATTTTGTAGAATTGTTGTTTATAATGAAGTAGAATGATGAAAAAAATCTTATTCCTTATGTTGGCTGTATTTATAGTAAATACAGCATGTAGTAGTAATGTGTCAAACAATCAGTCAGAAATGAATAAGAAGATGGATATAGCAGAAAATGCAAAAGTGGTACATCTTACCAAAGCCGATTTTTTGGCTAAAGTTTATAACTACGAGAAGAATCCCAGTGAATGGAAATATGAAGGCGATAAACCGGCAATCATTGATTTCTATGCCACTTGGTGTGGACCCTGTAAAATGATTGCTCCGATTCTTGAAGAACTTGCCAAGGAATATGACGGGCAGATTGTGATTTATAAGATTGATACGGAAAAAGAGCAGGAATTGGCTGCCGCATTTGGTATTCGTAGCATTCCTACCTTGCTGTTTATACCGAAAACAGGAGATCCTCAGGTAGCTCAAGGAGCTCTTCCTAAAGCAACTTTGAAAAAAGCAATAGATGAGTTCTTGTTAGGAAAAAAGCCCTGATAAGTTGAAAACTGGTTGAATAAATAAAATCCCCCATGCGTACAAGCTTTTGCTTGAAACGCTTGGGGGATTTTTTGAATTATATAAGTAACATCATGAGTGCTTCGGACCTCGGTTATTGGGGCATAAAGCTTGTACCCAGGAAGAAGCTATGGGCAGGTACGGTGATATTGCCACTTACTTCTTCTCCAGTCATATAATTATATTGTATACCTTCGGGCAGAGAAATAGCATTGGCATCTTCTTCTCCGAAATTACCGATTACGTATAACATATCATGGCCGTTTTTCAATGTGATGCTACGTGGCGTAGAGCCGCTCCAATAGTTATTATCCACATTCCAAGAGAAAGTGCTGTTTGCCTGGAAGAGGTTGGCGTGTGTTTTACGCAAATTCAGTAATTTAGCATAGACATCATATAAACCTTTTCGTGCCGGGTCTGTATAATACTCCCAGTGGAGTGGCTTACGATCTGTACGGTGTTCTTCACCTTCAATGACTTCGCCTTGTGTATTGGCATTGATTGAAATATCGTAGCCCAATTCCTCAAATTGCCAGATCATCTTCGGTCCAGGTACGGAAAAGAAAAATGCGGCATTTGTCTCCAGTTGTTTCATCTGTGCAGTTTGATCTGTTTGTAGGATACCGTTGCCCCAGCGAATTTGTTTGTAGGCGCAGCGTTCTTCGTCGTGGCTTTCCATATAACCTATCCATCCTTTTTCAATGATGCCGTTGTTACAAGTGATGAGTTCTTCGAAACTGCTGTTTTCTAACCATCCCATTGCAGATTGGCAATATGCATTGTTTAGATTGCGCCAGAGTTTGATTCCGTCGGCTGCCAACTCACTTTCCTCTTCCTTTCCTGCCAGATGTTCGCAAATCATAAGTGCGTCAGGATTGGTGGAACGTATGGTCTGGTGATAATCCTTTAGGATTTCAATACGGCTGGCATCGTAGTTGCCTGAGGTCATCTCTGTGCTATTTTGGTTGGTAAAACCTTTGGTCAGGTCGAAACGGAAGCCGTCTATTTTGTATTCATTTAGCAGGTATTTCAGATTGCGTTTTACGAATTCACGAGTAAGTCTGGATTCATGGTTGAAATCATTGAATACAGAATACGGGTGAGGAGCTTCCTGGTTGAACCACGGGTTGTTGGCTGCAGGTCGGTTTCCGTCCCAGTACATACGTGCGAAAGGCATATTGTTTGTGGCATGATTATAGACTACATCTAATAATACGGCGATACCCAGACTATGGCAACGGTCTATAAACTCCTTGTATTGCTGCGGTGTACCATAAGATTTGTCGAGAGCAAAGTAGAAACATGGGTTGTATCCCCAACTGTCGTTTCCATCGAATTCTTGTATAGGCATCAGTTCAATGGTATTCACTCCTAGTTGCTTGAGATAGTCCAGTTTCTGCATGGCGCCGTTCAGGTCTTTTGTTGCTGTGAAGTCGCGCAATAACAGCTCATAGATAATCAAATTTGTGGGGTCAGAAACTTTAAAATCAGGTGTACTCCATGCAAAGTCATCCCTCAGAATGCGGAAAGTGGATACGATGCCATTTCCTCCTTTGGGGTATATTCTCTTAGCTTCGGGATAGGTAGAAGAAGAGATATACTTGTCGTTATCGGGGTCGAGAATCTTTTCAGTATAGGGGTCGGCAAGTCGTATGGCATTGCCACCGGTTGTTCCTACATAATATTGGAAAGCATATTCACGCTTCGGGTCGAGGTTGCCCAATGTAATCCACCAGCATCCGGTTGCCGGGTCGCGGTACATCTGTGAAGATTCATTGTTGGCCAGTGTCCATTGGTTGAAGTCACCCACCACATAGGCATAGTCTTTGTATGTACCGTCTGTGGCGCGATCGTAGAGCACAAGGGTTACGCTGTTGGTCTGTGCGTCTGTATTGATGCCATGTTGCATGCCGGTGGGTAGGGACTGTTCTTTGATGGGAGCGGGTTGGAAGCCTTGATACTTGCTGTCAGTAATGTTGATGAAATAATCCTCATCTTGTCCCTTTCGGCTTCCGTCGGCACTGCGTATCACCAGTCCCAATTGTTTGACGGGAGATGTACCCGATCCGAACCATTCACGGATGGATGGCGAGAGGGTGATGCTCCAGATATTAGTATCCGTAGGAGTACATTTACACTTGTCGATATTCTCGTTCCAGTCGGCAGGTACATACATCCAGTTTCCTTCGTTGATGATTCCGGCATGAAGGTATACATCTCCTTCGTAGCCATAGAGTGCGGAGCTTTTCGGTGCTTTGAAAGTGATGGTGATTGTCTGGTCTGCGTCTGCCTGTTCCGATGAGCAACTCCATCCTTCAGGAATATTGGCAGGAGGAACTTCGGGGGTGGATTCTTCGTGGTCGGAACACGACCAAAAGGCGGTCAGCACAACAAGAAGTGCGAATTGTAGTAAAGTGGTTTTCATAAGCTGTAGGATAAGAAGGAAAGGGGCATACCGAGCTGATGCTCAGGCATGCCCCTTTAGACAGTTTAGTTATTATGCTTATTGAGCAATCAGTTTGTAGGTATAGTCGGTTGTAGACAGATCTACTATGATTTGATACTTGCCAGCTGTAACGGGTATGTCTGCACCTTTAGGAAAGAGTTTGCCTTCTTCGTCGCCACCGCCAAATTCACCATTGGGAACTCCCCAAGCACCATTGGCGCGGAATTTGATTTTACCGTCAACTAAGTCCATTGTGATTTTCAGTTTTAAATCGGCTGCATCGTATGTCAAGGGATTGTCTATATCCCAGCTGCCGGTAGCGTCACCTATTACTCCGAAGTTCAAAGGATCTGCTTTCCAAGTCAGGTCTTTGATGTTGCAGGTTACGTAATAGTATCCTTCGGTGGCAACTTTCAGATTACCCAGCCCATCTCCAGTTACCATAGAACCCTCCGGAGTGTTGTCGGATGTACCGAAAGCTCCGTCCCAACCTGCATTGGGGCAAATTTTGAATTCTGTACCGAGATAAACGTATCCGGCATAGTCGCCGTCCATCTCTCCTGCATCATTCTTCACGGGATAGAGTTTCCCGATGACTTCGGCTTCTGGTTTCCATCCCTGATGACCGCCTGCGATACGTAGTTCAGTTGGTCCTTCGGCCGGAACTTCCGGTTCGGGTTCATACGGAATAATTCTCCAGTTCTCATTGTCCTGGCAACTTGATATTACGAAGCAGAGCATCAGGGCGGTTAGAATATTTTTGATATAAGTTTTCATGGTTATTCTGTTTTTAGAGATTCGTTGTTTGTTGTTTTACAGTTTGGGGTAGCCTGGATTTTGGGTCAGGTTCTTGTTAACAGCCAATGTATTGGCATGAATCGGGAATACCTGCAAGTATTTCTCAGTTTTCGGACGCTCGGTAATCTTGTCGTTAAAGTGACCGAAGCGAATCAAGTCTTGACGGCGCCACCCTTCCCATGCTAGTTCCAGCAGACGTTCTTTCAGAATGTTGTCAAGTGTAGCGTCTGCATGTGTGGCACCTACACGATTACGTACTTCATCTAAATCGGCTTGTCCGCTCTGTCCGTTACGTACCAGTGCTTCGGCACGCATCAGCACTACATCTGAATAGCGGAACAGTACCCAGTCATTGTGCGGACATTGACCGTCCTCTGTTGCAGTGCGGTCGTAAGCATATTTATGCATACGTGCACCTGCCATTTTCATGTTTGTATCACTCTTGTCAAACTGGAGTTTGACAGCCATGGGCAGATATTCCAGTGGCTTTCCAGTATCGCTGTTGATTACTTTTTTACCGTTGATTTCAACGTTTTTGGTGTAATAAGTCAAATTCATTCTTGGGTCAGGATTGGTCGTGTTATACCCGAAGGCATTCATTGCCTCGATGGTAGCACAAGCACCATTCCATCCTCCATTACCGAATCCGAGTGCCTTACCTACATCATAGTGGTTCGAGCGTACCAGATACATGTTGCGTGCTTTGTAGAGTGAAGGGTCCATAGGGATAACAAAGATGTTCTCTTTTGACCCTTCGTTTTCTACTTCAAAGTTAGAAAGGAATCCGCTGGGCCCCTGATTCAATTCATAACCGCAGGCTTTAATCTTGTCAGCATAAGCAACGACTGCTTCCCAACAATTCATTTCTTGTCCGTCAATGGTAAATTTGATATCTTTTCCATTTGGTCGATTGTTGTCGGTCCAATTATCATCCGTATAGACTTCGGCATTCAAAGCCAGTTTCGCCAGCAAGAAGTAGCCTACAGCTTTGGTCATACGACCATAGTATTCGCCGTTGTCTGCACTCTTGGCTTCTACTAACAACGGGGTGACTTCTTCCAGTTCCTTCTTGATGAAGGCGAATACTTCACTGCGCTCCGATTGCTCTACATCTTCCATTTTAGTCTCTGAGGATTCAACAATTGGTACACGGGCGAACATGTCGATTAGATAGTAATAATACATGGCACGAAGGGCGCGTACTTCAGCTTGGTAGATATCGAAGTATTCGTTGCTTGGATCAGCCTCTTTTAAGCTGGTGAGTTTGTCTATGGATTGGTTGCATTGCATAATGACTCCATACAGATAGTCCCAAGTGGAGATAATCAGTCCGTTGTTTACTCCCCAGTTATGTTGGAACAAATCCCTCCACAAACCACCGTCATCCCAGTCTCCACCACGGGTAGGAAGTATGGCTTCGTCGGCGGTAAAGGTATTTAGGTCATACAGTCCTCGGTCGGTTCCAGCCAGACCATTACCTCCTCCGTCTGCTCCAATTTTTGTATAAAGATTGGCTACGGTATTCAGGTAAATCATCTGTGGGTTTTTATATGCCTCTTCTTCAGGCATCTGATCTCTAGGGTCTTCTTCAAGAAATGAAGAACATCCGGTCATACTCATTGCAGCTGCAATGATAAAGGTATAAAGTATATTACGTTTCATGGTATTCGGTTATTTAAAAGTTAAGACTGAGTCCGAGTGAGTAAGTACGGGTTAAGGGGTAGAACTGTTTGTCGTCCAATCCCAGGTTTCCGCCTACTGTAGAGCTGTTAATCATTGGTGACAGACCAGAGTAGTTGGTAATGGTAGCGACATTATTCACAGAAAACGTCAATCGAAGTGAATTGATGTTCTTCAATTTTTTGGTATCTAGATTCCACCCCAAGGTGATGTAGTCGATATGTACATAGTCACCTCTTTCCAGCCAGTAATCGGTTACGGTTTGATCGTGAATATTCTTTTCAGGAGCCTCCTTCATTACGTTGTAAGTAGGGAATTGACTCATGTTCATGTATGACAGTGAAGTACCGTTATAAATCTTATGCCCGAAAGCACCGCTGAACTGAGTTTGAATATCGAATTGTTTATATCTGAAGTTGATATTACCTCCCAGATAGAATTTTGGCATAGCTTGACCGGCAACATATCGGTCTTTTCCATCGGAAAGGTCAATACCTTCTTGTCCGTCAATATCCAATATGTGATAGGTGTATTCACCTTTGCCCTTCATATCAATCAGACCGTCACATTTAGGTAGATAGAATACTCCTACCGGTTGTCCGACCATCTGATAGATAACCTGATTGTTGCCACCGATAAATCCGGCGCCATTCATACCGCCGAGATTCATGTATTCTTTGGCACTCAGGTTTTGTCCCATGTAGGTTCCGTCCAGTGAAAGCAGTTTGTTCTTCTGCCAAGAGAAGTTAGCTGAGATGCTCAGTTCCATATCCTTGGTTCTTACGGGAACACCGGTTACAGCAATTTCCACACCGGTATTTTCCATTTCACCTAAGTTGGCAAGTAGGCTGTTGAATGCAAATGGAGGAACAGGTACTGCATAGTTATAAAGCAGGTCGCTGGTTTTTGAGTAGTAGTAATCTACGGTACCGCTCAAACGGTCATCGAAGAATCCCCAGTCTACACCTACGTCGAACATGCGTTTCACTTCCCATTTTAAGTCGGGGTTGTCGTTGCGGTTGATGCCATAGGTTGCAACGGGTTTACCGTCGATGGTGGTTACTCCAGTCGGACTCATCAGTTTCAGAGAGTTGTATGCGGCAATAGCATCCTGATTACCAGTCAGACCATATCCCGTACGTAATTTCAAGTTGCTTAGAAATTCCACATTCTTCAGCCAAGACTCTTCTTTCAGTACCCATGCCAGTGATGCAGAAGGGAAGAAGCCCCATTTGTTGTTAGCTCCCAATTTGGAAGAACCATCGGTACGCATATTGACAGTAGCAATGTACTTGTCGGCATACGACCAGTTGAAACGTCCCATGAAAGAGGCAATAGAGTAACCATTGTTGTATGAACTTACGTCACCATACTTCACTTCGGCTCCTGCCCCCAGATTGTCATATCCAAAGAAGTTTGTTCCAAACTGTTTTGCTGCAGCTTTAAAGCCGGTATAGCGGTAATCTTGTAATTCAGCCAGTCCCAATATGTCGATGTAGTGCTTTCCGAAAGCCTTCTTGTAGTTGGCAGTAAAGTTGCCCAGCAATACACCGCTCTTGTTATCTTCTTTTTCGGCACGACCATTGGTTCCCATATTCGCCTTGATGTTGTTCGGGAAGTATCTGGAGTTTTCCTTCACATTGTAGGTATATGAACCGAAAGCACTCAGTTTCAAACCATCAATCACAGTCCATGTGATGCGTGCATTAGCATTGATATAACTGCTTGATTCTTGATCTTTAATGGTTAAACGTCCGAGTGGGTTCTGTGTCTCATTGGCATTGGGGTCTTCCGGCCATGTCCCGTCTTCGTTGGCAAAGTCGGGGATGGTAGGATTGAAGGCAGCGGCTGAATAGAATGTTTTCTGGTAATCATTTAGATAACGTTTGTCTACTTTTGAACCAAACATGCCGAAGTCAATTTTCACTTTGTCATTAAACATAGTTTGTGAAGCATCCAGCTTGGCTGTATAGTTACGCATATAGTTGTCTTTGATGATACCTTTCTGGTCAATGATACCGATAGATGCGCGATAGTTCGATGATTCAGAACCTCCTCCGAACGAGAGGCGGTGATTTTGGGTATACCCCGTTTGTTGCATCGCTTCAATGAAATTGGTATCATAACCCATATCCAGTGCATTGGCATAACCGCGGTCGGCTACTATCTGGCGATAGGCATTGGCATCCAGCATTTCCAGATTCTTGTATACTGTTTCAATACCGAAGCTGCCGTCATAGCTCAGTGATTTAGTGCCGTTCTTTCCCTTGATAGTAGTGACTACGATTACACCGCTGGCACCGCGTGAGCCATACTGTGCAGTTTCGGAGGCATCCTTTAATATGGTGAAGCTTTCAATATCGGTAGGAGCAATGGCATTCAACATATTCAAATCACCGAATACACCGTCAACGATAACCAATGGGTCATTACCGCCCGATAGCGAAGTGGTTCCTCGCACACGGATGGAAGCCGAAGCGGTAGGGTCACCTCCTGTCTTTGTGATGTTTACGCCGGCTACTTTACCCTTAATGGCTTGCAGTGGATTGGTAACTACTCCTGCGTTCATTTCTTCGCGTCCTACACGTTGGATAGCTCCAGATACAGTACGTTGGCTGCCTGTTGCATAACCGATGACGATAACATCGTCAAGTATTTCAGTATCTTCATGTAGGGTGATTTTCATATTGGCAGAAGCTGGAAGCTCTTGATTCTTATAACCGATAAAAGAAATAACTAATATATCTCCTTGTTGAGCATTAAGAGTAAAGTTACCGTCTAAGTCGGTAATTGCTCCATTGGTGGTTCCTTTTATCAATACATTCGCACCGATAATTGGTTCTCCGTCTTTTTCGACCACAGTTCCGTTTACAACTATGGCTTGTGCAAAAGCTTGCACAGAAAGCAGCATACCTGCTATCCATAGCAGCAGATATTTGCTTGTTGATTTCATTGTCTTTTTCATATTATTTTAATTAAGTTAAAGTGTATTTGGACCTAATGACACTTATTGAAAACAAGTATAGTTTTAATTCGTTTTTTACAAAGTTCTTCAGTCGTTGAGTATCTTCATTCAAGACTGAAGAACTAAATGTTTTGCCCGTCACTTTATTTCTTTGATAGAAATAGCATATCCGCCACCAACGGCAGCTTTCAGATTCAGCTTGGTTTTGCTGGTTACTTTTTTCTTGGTGATGGTATAGGCTTGCGGGTTCTTGTCCCAACTTGCATCTTTGGCATCAGCATAGATTGTTGCTTCATATTTCTTGCCTGCGTCTAAGAAGTCAAGGCTCAGTTTTGAAGTATGACCATTATATCCGGCAGTACATCCCACAAACCAGTCGTTGCTGCCTTTAGCACGGCGGGCAATGGTTACATATTCTCCCGGCTCTGCTTCCAGATATTTGCTCTCATCCCAGTCGATGGCAACATCTTTAATGAACTGGAATGCATCCATGAATCGTTCGTAGTTCTCCGGGATATCGGCAGCCATTTGCAGCGGGCTGTACATGGTAACATACAGTGCCAGCTGACGGGCAATGGTAGTGCGAACACGTGATTTATTGTTTGGGTTCATCTTGCTGCAGTCGGTTTCAAAAATACCCGGAGTATAGTCCATCGGACCACCGATGAGGCGGGTAAACGGAAGGATAGTGGTATGGTTTACGTTGTTTCCACCGAATGATTCATATTCAGTTCCGCGTGCCGATTCGTTTCCGATAAGGTTCGGATAAGTGCGGCATAAACCTGTGGGGCGAACTGCTTCATGTGCATTGACCATAATTTTATAATCAGCTGCTTTTTTTACTGCATAGAGGTAGTGATCAACCATCCACTGACCGTAGTGATGTTCACCGCGTGGAATGATGTCGCCTACATATCCGCTCTTAACCGAGTTATATCCGTTGTCTACCATAAACTGATATGCTTTATCCATATGGCGCTCATAGTTTCTGACAGAAGAAGAGGTTTCGTGATGCATCATCATTTTGATGCCTTTTGAGGCTGCATAGCGGTGTACTTCTTTTACATCGAAGTCAGGGTAGGGAGTGACGAAATCAAACACATAGTCCTTGCTCTTGCCGAACCAGTCTTCCCAACCTTGATTCCATCCTTCTACCAGAACGGCATCAAATCCGTGCTGGGCGGCAAAATCGATGTAGCGCTTTACATTGACTGTGTTGGCTGAATGTGTTCCGTTAGGTTTTGTCTTTGTATAGTCAGTCTGTCCTAATTTCACACTCGGCACATCATTCGTGTAGGCCCAGGTTCCTTTATTGGTAATCATGTCCCACCATACACCGATATACTTCACTGGGTGAATCCAAGAGGTATCTTCAATTTTACAGGGTTCATTCAAGTTTAAAGTAATGCGTGAGGCTAATATATCACGTGCATCATCGCTGGCAATGACGGTACGCCAGGGCGAGGTACAAGGAGTTTGCATATATCCTTTATCCCCTTTGGCGTCGGGAGTCAGCCAAGATTCGAAAATCATGTTTTTATCATCCAAGTTGAGGCTCATGCACGCATAGTCTTTCAATGCAGCCTCATGCAGGTTAATATAGAGCCCGTTATCGGTTTTCATCATCAGTGCAGTCTGAACACCTGTAGGAGAGAATACATGCTGTGAAGAGTTTTCGGTAACGGCGGTTTTCATTTTTTCGCGGATTTCAGAGAGGCGAGAAGTGGTATAGTCATACTCTTGTGTGTCGTAGTCGCCCGGAATCCAGAAAGCTGTATGGTCACCAGCCATGGCAAATTGTGAATGTTCTTCCTTGATGATAAAGTAATTCAGGTTCTGTTGTTGCGGGAACTCATACCGGAAGCCTAAACCATCATTGAACAGACGGAAGCGGATGACCATTTGTCGGGCGGTCTCCGGTTGCTCTAACATTACTTCCAATTCATTGTAGTGGTTTTGAATGGTACTTTCTTCGCCCCATACCGGATTCCAATTCTCATTCAGAGAGGCTGTCTTGGTTTCTTTAATTTTGAATCCGGTCATTAGATTCGTACGGGCATCTACACCTTCTTTCTGTTTCATCTCCGTCCACTCAAATCCGATTTTCTTTTCCGGATCTTCTCTTTTAAGTTCCAGCCCCAAGGTACTGGGTTTGATTACGGCTTGATTTTTGAACGAGAGTTCGTATTCAGGAGCTCCATTTTCGTTCAGACGAAAGTTCATGGTAAAGTTTCCGTTGGGCGAAACCAGTTGCTGAGCACTGGCTGTGACGCAGTAACATAAAGCTGCGAGGGAAAGCATTTTCTTTATATTCATAGTTTTCAGGTAAAAAGATTATAAAAAAGTTGAGGTTAATTGCTTTGAAAATGGTTTTTGGTGTGTTTGCAAGCAAAGTTAAGTTTCTTGCAATTCACTTTTCTTCTTAAAAGAGAAAATATAAATGGTTATGTTTTTAATTTGTTGATAAATAGTCAGTTGTAAGC
>ENA-OZTA01000277-OZTA01000277.1-human-gut-metagenome-genome-assembly--contig:-NODE-277-length-14939-cov-5.792126_pt1 | contig 14939 bp, 15 predicted proteins | sample MGYA00244129_ERZ653980 | MGnify/ENA primary metagenome ERZ653980 (study PRJEB26926, sample SAMN06164589) | human gut metagenome | biome: ENVO:00009003; feature: ENVO:2100002; material: ENVO:00002003... | reverse complement strand
ATAGGAGTCCGTCTCGTGGGCTCGGAGATGTGTATAAGAGACAGAATTTAAGCTTCCCGCTTATCTGTGATAAATGTCATTGTCAGCATCGCAAATACAAATGTCTGGATCGCTCCTGAAAACAGATCAAAGTACATATGCAAGAATGCTGGAATACCTAGCTGCGCAAGCCATGGCAGCAATCCGTACCACAATGCCATCATGATCGTACCCGCCATAATATTTCCAAACAAACGAAGAGACATGGAAAGCGGTGTCGCAAACTCTCCGATCAGGTTAATTGGAAATAAGATTGGGATCGGTTTGAAAAGATCTGTAAATACATGTAATTTACTCGTCTTAAATGCACTGTACTGAATCAGTACAAACGTGATCAACGCTAACGCAAGCGTTGTCCCATAATCCGCTGTCGGTGGTCTTAAGCCAAACAAGCCTGAGATATTACTCATCAGTATAAATATAAAAATCGTGCTGATGTAGTTTACAAACCTCGGAGCCCACTTACCCATGGTTCCCTCAACCATCTTGTCGAGCATCTCTACGATGAGCTCGATGATATTCTGAAAGCCGTCCGGTACTTCCTTTGCTTTTTTAAGCTTCCTGTTTGCCACTATAGCGAATATGACCATAATGGCCATCACTATGAGGATACAGGCATGCGATGTGGTAATCCAGACCTCCTGACCGAATACCTTTATCGAAAAAATACCATGGATCATAAAGTCGATATTGTCTGCGTTACTTTCCAGTAAAATCGCCTGATTCACATTATCACCTCCTCCTTATTAAGTTTACCTGCGGTTTTGCTACTCTGTCTCCATTTCGCCGGCGGAAGATGCATCACTTCTCCCGGAAAATCTGTCTGTCACCTTCATAAATAAAGGCTGTAAATATGCTGAAATCTTGAGCCCCAGCATACCGACAAAGGCCATTATCAGATTTCCAAAATCAAATAGTCCCAATATAAATAACAGGACCGCAACAACAATATACCTTAAAAGTGATTTTGCTACGATCCTGCGATTGGCATCCTTTTGTCCATATATGGCGGTCGCGTCATATATGACTGTGGCGATATTGACAGCTATACCAACAGCTATCGCTATCCCATACCATAAGCCGATAGAATATGAAATTTTGTCTGTGACAAACCATACCCCAATAAGCTGCACAACAATCCCGTAAAAAACTATCCCAAATACAAGTCCCGGCAATGCGTCATTTATTCTTTTTAACATCCTTCTCTACCCTGCTAATACTGTCTGATATCTCTGTTTCCGTAGTACTCTGCCTGCCCGGTGTCTGTCTGACGGCTCTGCCATCATCCTCCGGCTTCAGGAATTTTTGAACCATGCGGTATATATTGTTTGCCCCCGCAAACGCTCCAATGAAAAACAATGGAACAGTTACCCAGTCCGCTCCGGTCTTTTTCCCAATCCACACACCGGCCAGTGTGCAGAGAAATATCGGCACAATCATGTTGATTCCAAACTGGAAAACCATGATAAGTGCATTCATTACCTCTTTCTTATTATCTCTTTTCATATACAAATTATTATATCATTTTTATTGCTTTTGTCTACATTTTTATGTGTAAAATGCATAAAAAATACATGCGTTTCATGTTAAATCACGTCAATTTGACATAACAATTGCAGTATTATCACTATCCACAACGAATGCTCCCATGTCAAAAGTCTCTGTGTACACCACAAGTGCTACAGCACAAGCGTCACCTCACGGCCTGTGTGCTCATACCTGCGAATTGTAACACCCGCTGCCCTCAGCATCCTCTTTGAAGCTGTCACGCTGGCAGTGCCCTCGTATTTGTCACAGTCGTAGACTACTTCCCTGATGCCGGACTGTATGATTGCCTTAGCGCACTCATTGCACGGAAACAGGGTGACATATATGGTCGCTCCCTCAAGGCTACCGCCCCTGTAGTTTAAGATGGCATTGAGCTCGCTGTGTGTAGCATAGAAATATTTGTTATCCTCTCCCTCTCTGGCCCAGGTGAACTCATCATCTGAGCAGCCAAGAGGAAAGCCGTTATATCCCATGGAGAGTATCTTGTGCTCCGGGTCCACTATGCACGCACCCACCTGGGTATTCGGATCCTTCGAGCGCATGCCTGAAAGCATCGCTATGCCCATAAAATACTCATCCCATGAGATATAATCCTTTCTCTTTTCCGAAGCTCCCATATATACACCTCCATTCAATATGGTCTATCACACATTTTATTACTTGGTTCCGAAAATTCTGTCTCCTGCATCTCCGAGTCCCGGCACAATATATTTGTGCTCATTGAGATGATCATCGAGTGCTCCTATATATACATCCACATCAGGATGTGCCTCTGTGAGTCTCTTTACTCCCTCAGGAGCTGCAATTATGCACATAAAGTGGATGTTTTTCACACCGCGCTTTTTGAGCATATCAAGTGCCGCCACTGCTGAACCACCTGTTGCGAGCATCGGATCTACCACAAATACCTCTCTATTTGCGCAGTCTGCCGGAAGCTTGCAATAGTACTCGATAGGCTCTGCTGTCTCCGGGTCACGATACATGCCGATGTGTCCAACCTTTGCGGCAGGGATGAGCTCAAGCATGCCCTCCACCATACCAAGTCCGGCTCTTAAGATAGGAACAACTGCAAGCTTTTTGCCCTTTAATTCCTTTACAGTGGCCTTACAGATAGGAGTCTCAATCTCCACATCTGTAAGCTCCAGATCTCTTGTTGCCTCGTAGCACTCAAGCATCGCAACCTCGCTGACAAGTGTTCTGAAATCCTTTGAACCTGTGTCGGTTCTTCTCATAATTCCAATCTTGTGCTGAATCAGCGGATGATCCATAACTACTACCTTACCCATAATATTTGTTCTCCTTTGTCTTATATTGTGTTATATTTGTTTGTCTTTTATGTATTTGCATTTAAGCGCTTTACCAGCTTCTTAAGCGTAGCTCTGAGACTTTCATAGCACAGTCCGTAGCTTTGAAGTGTGCCGCCATAAGGATCCAGTATCTCAAGCTCATCGCCCACATACTGTGAAAGCACAAAAACCTGCTCCGGGTCGATATCGGCAAAGCTTTCTATAATGCGCTCGCGCTGTGATGACTCCATGGTAAATACCATAGTACTCTCCGTGATATCCGATTCCTCAAGCTGCGTTGACACCATGCCCTCCGTGGAAATTCCATTGCTTATGAGCACTGCCTCTGCCTTCTGATTGACCGGCTCCGGAAACTGGACAACAAGTCCTCTCGCCTCAATCTCCATCGGTACCTTGAGTACAAAGTCGTTCATGATGCCCTTTGCCATCTGCTCCCTGCATGTGCCTGTCTGTGCGACAAAAATGATTTTGTCATACTTCACATGTGTGTCTATCACCTGATGGCCTGCTGCCTTTAGCATACGGTTCATGATGGCCTGTCCTATACGCGGTGTGGAGAAGCTCTCCGAGAAAATCACATCCACATCGAGCTCATCACAGTCCCTTAATATACGGTAAAGCTCATGGGCTATCGAATCCTCATCCGCCCTGCTTCCCATCGACAGGACAACATCTGCATCGTAAAACTGCTTTGTCTCCTCTGTCGCAATGACTGCTATCTTTTTGCCATCATCCCTGTGCGAAGCCACAAGCTCATTTATCTTTGCAATCACATGCTTTCTCGTACCGTCCACGATGACCATGTCAGCCTTTGGCGCATAGTGCTTGTACTTCATGCCGGGTGCCTTTGGCTTTCTCGTGTCATCTGCCGCTATGATTCCCGGATCTACGATAACCTCTTTGCCTAATACCTTTGAAAGCATCTGTGGTGTGATATAGCCCGGGCGCAGCACCATAGGTGTATCCTCTGTCAGGTCAATAATGGTGGACTCTATTCCTATGCCAACCGGTCCTCCGTCTATAATCATGGCTATTTTGCCGCTTAGATCCTCAGCCACATGTGCAGCCTCTGTAGGGCTCGGTCTGCCGGATGTGTTGGCGCTTGGCGCCGCGATAAGGCAGCCGCTTCTTCTTATGAGATCAAGCGCTATAGGATGATTCGGCATACGCACAGCTACCGTGTCCATGCCGCCTGTTGTGGCATAAGGCACTGCATCGCCCTTCTCCACTATCATGGTAAGAGGTCCCGGCCAGAAAGCATCCGAAAGCTTCCTTGCATCCTCCGGCACTGTCTTTGCGATACGCTCCAAATCCGAAAAATCCGATATGTGTACGATAAGCGGATTGTCCGACGGACGCCCCTTTGCACTGTATATCTTCTTTGATGCCTCCGGATCTAAAGCATCACCGCCAAGCCCATACACTGTCTCTGTCGGAAACGCTACAAGCTCACCGGCTGCAATCAAATCACCTGCCTCCTGCATGAGCTTATGGTCTAAATTGTCCTGATCTATTTTTATAATTTTTGTTTCCATTTTATATCCTCACCGCACATACTACAGTAATATACCATGTGCAAACACCAGTTTTTCTAAATAATCATGTGTTTTTATTGTAACACTTCAGAGCCACCTCGAAAGCAGGAACATCTGCTGCTTACATGTAAACATGATGTATCAGCTTTTGTTCTCGGAGGTTCTGAATTGTTTTCTATTTATTATACAATAGTAACAATAGCATTTCAAGTTTTACTCAATATTTAGTAATTTTTATATAAGATTGTGTAAAAGTAAGTACAATTTTATTTGGCATTGCATTATTCTGTGTTTTGTACTACAATGCAGATAAGCCAATAACGGCGAATAATGATCATTATTTTATAAGGAGGATTTCATTATGGCATACGTAATTTCTGATTCATGCGTTAGCTGTGGTACATGTGCTGGTGAGTGCCCAGTAGGAGCTATCTCTGCTGGTGATTCACAGTACGTAATCGATGCAGATTCTTGTCTCGATTGTGGTACATGTGCTGGTGTTTGCCCAACTGGAGCAATCAGCCAGGGCTAATTTTTAGCATACTGTAAGAAAGAAAGACGACCTGTTATGGGTCGTCTTTTTTATGTTGTAATCGTCTTTGTATTGTAATCATTTTTATACTGTAAGCGTTTTTTGCAGTAATTATTTTTATAGTGTAAGCGTTGTCATGCATGCTCTACAGTCTCACCGGATTAAGCTCATGCGTATGCGTCTTGTCGCGCCCCTTCTTTCCCTTGGTGTCTGCAGCGCTTATTTTTGTATCTGCAGGCATGTCCGCGTTCCTTTTCCTTGAAAAAAGCCCCTTTCTACGCAGATTTCCGCGTATGGCAGCGTCCAGCTTTTTATATCTCTCCTGCGCACTGTCCTGTTCGCGCATCAGATAGTTCATTTCCTTTAATATCCGCTCCTGCACATCAGTGGATATCTGCTGACTCAGCTCCTCATTGTTCAGTGCTATGGCTCTCCCCACGATATTGCTCATCAGCTCACGAAACTCATCCATACGCTCATCTGCCGTGCGGCTTCGATATGTATGATTGTATCCCGGCAGTTCATCGTGATATGCCGGATTATACCCTGACATCTCCTGTTTCACCGTCTGATTTGTGATATTCGTGTAATTTACAGGCTGCACGGATTTTTCCATAGCTGCAGGATTCGGTGGATTTAATGGCTCACCTGGTGCATCCGAATGAAGCATATCGCGGATTGCACGAAGCTGATAGCCCTTCTCCTTGAGCTCCTTTATCCTCAAAAACTGTTTTATATTGTCTCTCGTATAGTATCTGTGACCAAGTTCATTTCTGGGCACATCAAGTCCCAGCTCATCCTCCCAGTAACGCAACACATGAGTCTCCACATCCACGGCGGCTGCCGCATCGGAAATCATGTAACGTACTTTCTCCAAATTGAAGTCCTCCTGTCTGAAATTATATTTTATTCGCTATACGCTTTTGGCACATCGAAAAGAACCAGTACTGCGAAAAAAGTTATATCGCTGTACTGGTTCAATTATAGCCTTGATAGAACTCTCATTCAATTGGTTTCGGTCGCAACTTTCGACATAAGTGCACCTTGTAGTCATCCTCAACTATAAGCTGTGCTGCTTTGTTGCCGTCATCTTTATCGGATGTTTTTTTTATTTCTTTATAGACCGTGGAAAATTTTTGGTTACCGTTCGCATCCGCCCGTGAGAATCGTTGTGATGTGAGTGGATTTAATCCCCTCTGTCACTGTCTGCAAAAGTATGCGGTATGTATCCTCCACAAGCTCACAGTCCGACGGTTCAATCCCAAGCTCTGCTGCTTTTTTAAGAATGAACCTGACCTTGTCATCATCATGCTCCACCGCATAGATGTCATCAAACATACCTGCATAGTATCTGTCTAAAAATCTGCGCTTTGCAGCCGTCTCGATTTTTGTGCCTGATGTGGTAAGCACATACAGCTTTGTGCCTTTTTCCTTTGCCTTCATGGCATACTCCTTTACCTGTATCACAGGACGGCACCACTCATATGTATCCTCACCATGCTTACTGCAGTAGTCTGCCCACTGCACATCTGACATTCCTATCTGAAATTTTCCGTTTACCTTGTAGCACGGACTGCTTAAAGTGCCGTCTACGTCTATGAACATTGCCTGCATAGTGTCTGCTCCTATATAGTTAGTTTATGCAGATATAATAACATAAATCCAGGGGGATTTTTCTTAATCCTACCTGCTCATATCATAATAGCGCGCATATATTCCGTCCTGTGCCAAAAGCTCCTCATGTGTGCCTCTCTCAGCAATGCCACAATCAGCTACCACGAGAATTTCGTCCGCATTTCTGATTGTCGAAAGTCTGTGGGCGATTGTGATAGTCGTTCTGTCCTTTGCCAGCTCCTCAAGACTTTTCTGGATAAAGCGCTCGCTCTCATTGTCAAGGGCACTGGTTGCCTCATCAAGTATTAGCACAGGCGGATTTTTAAGGAACACCCTCGCAATGGAAATCCTCTGCTTCTGCCCTCCTGACAATCGAGTGCCCCTCTCTCCGACAAACGTATCATATTTATCCGGCAGTTCCATGATAAAATCGTGTATATTCGCCTTTTTGGCCGCATCTACAATCTCATCCATCGTCGCATCCGGTTTTCCATAGGCGATATTGTCCTTTATACTTCCGCCAAACAGATAAACATCCTGCGAAACCAGTCCAATCTGCGAGCGAAGGCTCTCAAGCGTGAGCTTTCTCACATCATTTCCATCTATTGTGACTCTGCCCTCCGTCACGTCATAAAACCGCGGAAGCAGTGAGCATATTGTCGTCTTTCCGCTTCCTGACGGTCCAACAAGCGCAATTGATTTTCCTGCCGGTATCTCAAAGGATACATGCGAAAGCACCGGTGTATCATCATCGCTATAGTGGAACGAAACATCCTCGTAACAGACATTTCCCTTTACATTTTTAAGCGGTTTTGCATCAGCAGCATCAACTATCTCCGGCTCAGTTTCCACCACCTCTAAGAATCTTCTAAAGCCCGAAAGCCCTTTCTGCATCATCTCAGTCAGCTCTACAAGTATCTGGATAGGACTGATAAAGATGCCTATATACAGCGCATACATAGCAAGGTCGGATGCCTCCATCCTTCCATGCGCTATCAAAAAACCACCGAATACCAGCGTGACAAGATACATCATCCCCTGGAAAAATGCATTTCCGCTCATAAAGCTTCCCATACATCTGTAATTTGCATCCTTTGAAATCAGGAAATTTTCATTACTTCTGTTAAATTTTTCCTGCTCGATACGCTCATTGGCAAATGACTGCACCACCCTTATGCCCGCCAGAGTATCCTGAAGACTCGAATTAATATCACCGATTTTTCGCCTGTTATCCATAAAGGTTTCCTGCATTTTCTTATTCTGTCCATATGAAAATACAAGCATAAGCACCACAAGAATAAGCATAGGAACCGCAAGCATACGGTTTATCATAAACAGAAAAATGAACGAACCGATTATCTTTATAAGCGATATAAAAAGATTCTCCGGTCCGTGATGCGCAAGCTCTGATATATCAAACAAATCGGATACGAGCTTGCTCATCATCTGTCCTGAATTATTCTGATCATAATACGAAAAAGAAAGCTTTTCATATTGGTCGAAAAGCTCCTTCCTCATGTCGCGCTCCATCCTCGCTCCCATCATGTGCCCCGCATATGTCACATAATACCTGCACGCAGTCTGTATGATATATGCCACCAAAAGGCCTATTGTAATAGGAATCAGCGCAGAAATGATTTTTCCCGGTGCTCCTGCAAAAAGGGTTTTGGTCAGCGTGCGAAGCAGCTGCGGAAACGCCAGATCTATGGCACTGATTATTGTTGCGCAAAGCAGGTCTATGAAAAAGACCGCTTTGTAGGGTTTGTAGTATTTGATGAATTTCTTTAATGTTTGCATGGTGTTCTCCTGGGATGTTCTTTTTAAAACAATTTGTTTCTCAATGTACATCATTATATATAGGTAAACCTATATATGCAATAGGATAACCAATGAAAATCTCACCGAATATTAGTATAATCCAAAAAGAAGCACATGCAGCTTGCCACCCTATCACCATCATTGCGATACAAATGAGGCTGATCGGTCTCAAACTTATACACCTGTCCCCTATGGATTTCCTGCACATGGTCGTGACACTCGACCGTCAGCACACCGTCTGTGACTGTAAGATACTCGCGTGTTTTCTCGCCGTGCCCACCGCTTGTATACACGCCGCCCGGCTCCACGTCGATACGGTATACCTCGACCTCCCTTGAGTCCTCGTATGGGAAGCAGGTCCATACCCTGTACTGTCCCAAAAGCTCCTTTGTCGGGACCAGATCATCCGGAGATATGAGCGCATAGTCCACTCTCGGCGGATCTATAAGTCTTTGAAACTCAATTCGCAGACCGCTTGTGATTTTACCAAGCACTCCGATAGATGGATTCGCTGTGCCCTTTTCTATCTGAGCAAGCATGCTTTTACTCACACCGGTCTGTTCCGCTACCTGGTCTAAGCTCATGCCCTTTGACTGACGTATTCTTTTTAAATTTTCAGATACATTGTGTGACAGATAATCCATACTCATATCTCCGTTTGCTTTTAATTCTCTAACTATACTGTTGATAATCATAAATGAGGGGCAAAATACCTTTTGACCCTCATATCATTTTATAAGTTTTACAGTGCCCTGCGATACAGCATCTCGATATCGCACTGGCGTGAAGCCCTTGGATTGACAGCAATGTTGCCGCTCTTCATGGCATCGACAGCCATCGGCTCTATCTTGCTTTCTATCTCTTCCTTTGTGACTGTTCCTGTTTTGCTGGCATTGTTGATTGCGATGGTCAGATTCTCAGGGATTCCGATATCTGTGCAAAGCTCCCTGATTGCATCTACCAGCATCATCGGCTCAAATTTGTCCACATATGCAGGAATCGGGCTTATATCATTGTAGATAGTCAGATACTTTCCATGATCTGCAAGTGCATTGTACTCTGCGATTACAGGAAGCAGCACTGCATTTGCCACTCCGTGAGGCACATCGAAAAATGCGCTGACCGGATGACTCATCGCATGCACATTTCCGAGCCTTGCAAATGAGAATGCTATTCCTGCAAAAAGTGAGCCTGTCATCATAGCTTCAGCAGCCTCGATATCGTTTCTGTTTGCTACAAATCTGCGGATATTTTTTCCGATAAGTGCCATCGCTTTTTCTGCCAGTGCATCAGAAAATGGCGATGCCGCTGTGGATACATATGCCTCCTCGGCATGGATAAATGCATCAATTCCGCAAGCTGCCGCTACGCTTGCCGGTGCTGTTGTGATGAGCTGGGCATCTAGTATCGCATATTTTGGCAATATCTCGTAGCTGAATACTGTGAGCTTATAGTTTCTGCTATGGTCTGTGATTACAGAGAATGCTGTCACCTCTGAGCCGGTTCCTGCGGTAGTTGGTATCGCAATGAGCGGTACGATTGGTCCCGGCACCTTGTGTGCTCCCTCATAGTCTGTGACGCTTCCGCCATATTTGGCAACCACACCCACTGCTTTTGCCACGTCCATCGGTGAGCCGCCTCCGAATGCCACGATAAAGTCTGCGCCCGACTCCAGATATTTTGCTGTGGCTTTCTCCACTGTTGTGACAGATGGATTTGCCTCTATATCTGTAAAAGTGTCTGCTTTTATGTCAACTGATGCCAGATAATCTGCTGCCTTTTTTACAAGTCCCATCTTCTCAAGATGAGGTCCTGAAATGATGAGTGCATGCTTACCTCCAAGCTTTTTAGCTATTTCCGGCAGCTTTGAAAGACTGCCCTTTCCCACTGTGATGTCCTGTGGCACCGAGAAATTAAATGTTTCCATATATAATCTGTCCTTTCTGTTCCTAGCCTGCTTTCTTGGCAAGTACCCTGTCTATTGCAGCATCGATAACCTTATCCAGCTCAACCTCATCTGCCTCAGGCATAAGTGTTGCAGCATCCTCATCTGAGATGAGCTCAACAAGTGTACCAAATGACTCCTTGTATTTCTTTTTACAGAAGACGAAGAATACCACGCCGAGCGCACACCATGCAAGCACGATGCCCCACTCATGAGCGATAAGTGTTCCGCCGCTTCCCGGTATACAGTACATGGCAACCATGAAGCCTGACATGATGACCGCCATCGTTCCAAAGAACTTGTATGCGGGAACCTTGTAAGGTCTTGGCATATCCGGCGCCTTCTTGCGAAGAATAATAAATGAAAGAGCAACCATGCAATATGCCACGCAGCATCCAAAGTTGCCGGCATCACTGATCCATACGAGCATCTTTCTGCCTGCAAAAGGTGCAAGCATTGTGAGAGATCCGATGAGAATCAGTGCATTGATTGGTGTCTTGTGCTTTGGATGAAGCTTTGCAAAAAACTTTGGAATCATATATGACTCTGCCATTGAGTACATGGCACGCGAGCCACCGAGCATAAATGAGTTCCATGAGGTTACGATACCGCACATTCCGCCGACTATTATAACCTTTGCCATTATCTTTGTGTTGAATGCGGCAGCCATTGCATCTGCTGTGACAAGTCCTGTTGCCTGCTCTGAATCAACAATTGCCTGTGGGCCCATGACAAGACCTACCGCAACAATGACAAGTGCATAGAACACAACTGCCAGAACTACTGATAAGATAATTATTGAGCCGATTTTCTTTGCCGGAACATTGATCTCCTCAGCCGCCTGAGGTATTACGTCAAATCCGATAAAGTAAAATGGTGACAGAGCTGCCACTCCGATAATTGCCTTTACGTTCAGACCTGCAGAGCTGCTTGCAAACATCTGTCCATCCAGGTTATCAACTGTTCCATTAATTACCGATGCAATTATCAACAAAATTCCGGCGCCACCAATAATACATGTGAGCACAGTCTGCAAAATCGCTGCTGTCTTCGCGCCGATAATGTTTATCATCATAATTAAAAATGCCACAACTATCGCCACAATAAGCCAAGAAGCATAAATATCAAAGCCTGCTACCGTATACAGATAGCCCTTCAAAAAGCCCGGCCACAGATATGTGATGATTGTTGGGAAAGCGCACGCCTCAAAGCATGCCACACTGACATATCCAAGGATAATCATCCACGTACATATGAATGAACCTGTCGAACCCATTGCCTTGTAGCTGAATACATGCTCGCCACCGCACTGAGGCATGGCTGCTGTCAGCTCCGCGTAGGTCATTCCCACGAAAAATATCATGATACCGCCGATTACGAAGCCGATTGCGGCACCGAGCACTCCGCCCTTTTCAATCCAGCCTCCGGTTGAGACAACCCAGCCCCAGCCAATCATGGCTCCAAATGCAATTACAAGTACGTCCCAGGCATTCAGGACTTTGTTAAATTCTGATTTTTTCTGTTCCATTACTTGTCACCTCCAGCTTCTGTCTTACTTTCATTTTCTACCACTTTTCTTGCCAGAGACTCAATAAGCTCCGCTGTGCCATCCACTCCTAACAGGCTGCTGTCTATAAGCATATCCCTGTTGTGTCTGTCGCCTCGGTTGCTTCCTGTCAGCGCCATATGACGCTTATGATAACGCTTATCCTTTTCAGTGATAAAAAGCTTTGCATCATCCTCCGACAAATTGTGGCTCTTCATTACGTTTTCAATCCTCACTTCATCCGGTGAATATATGAAAATACGTAAAATCGGTTTATGTTCCTTTAGTATATAGTCTGCTGAACGACCGATAATCACGCATGACTCACGGTCTGATAATTTTCTGATTATGGTTTTCTGGACGTGAATTGCACGCTCTGTGAGGTCTGCATATTTGGAGAAAGAGCCTCTGACATCACCCTCTGCACCTTTTCCGGCGATAGTGATACCTTCCTCAACCTTTTCCATGATATCCTTCGGAATACCGACCTCTTTTATGATTTCATCTACAGTATCCCTGTCATAAAATTTGATTCCCAGGTCTTTAGCAACCTTTTTGCCAATCTGGTTTCCTTTAGCGCCATATTCGCATCCTATTGTAATAACAAGATGTGCCATTTCGTTCCCCTCGCTTTTCTTATATATACATCTTTATGCTATGTTGATATGAAAGTCGCTAAGGTATGCATCGACGATACCTTTTGACCCTTTAATCATATGTTGTTATATAAACTTGTTCCGCTTAGTTACCTATATTCTTTGTTTAAAAGAAGGGCGCACGAAGCTAATCGTGACGCCCTTGTCCTTTTATCCGGCTCGTAAAATCTGCCGCAATATATTCTGTTGCCTGCTTCAAATATAATTCAAACCTTCTATGAAAGTGACTCAACAGTTTCCTTTATAATATCAAATGCCTTGTCGCACTCTTCCTCGCTTACGATAAGCGGTGGAACCATACGGATGATATGGCTTCCGATTGCTGTGATAAGCATATGACGGTCGAAGCAGCCATGCTTTACATCTACACCTGAGATTGTATCGTCAAACTCAACACCAACTAAGAGTCCCTGATGTCTTACCTCTTTTACGTGTGGAAGCTTCTCAAGCTTAGCTGCGAAATAATCACCAACCTTCTTTGCATTTCCGGCAAGATCTCTGTCAAGCAGCTCGTTTACTTCTGCAAGTGCTGCTGCACAGCATACAGGATGTCCACCAAAGGTTGTACCGTGTGAACCGGCTGAGAATGCTTTTGAAACCTCCTCTGTAGCACATATAGCACCGATTGGCATTCCACCGCCAAGACCCTTTGCCATAGAAACGATATCAGGTTTGATGCCGTAGTTCATGTAGCTCATTACAGCTCCGGTTCTGCACCATCCTGTCTGAACCTCATCGATAAGGAGGAGCATGCCCTTCTCATCACAGAACTCGCGAAGTCCCTTCATGAATTCAGGTGTTGCAGGATGAACACCGCCCTCGCCCTGTACAGGCTCAATCATGATAGCGATTGTGTTCTCTGTGCAAGCATCCTTGAAAGCCTTTAAGTCATTGTAAGGAGCGTATGAGAAGCCGTATGTCATTGGACCAAAGCCCACCTGGCATCCGTTTCCAGGCTGTCCTGTAGCTGACATAGCACCGAAGGTTCTGCCGTGGAAGCCATCCTTAGCAGTTACGATGTGATATCTGTTTGGACCATATTTCTCTATACCATATTTACGAGCCATCTTAATCATAGCCTCATTTGCCTCAGTTCCTGAGTTCTGGTAGAAAATCTTGTCCATTCCGATAGTCTTGCAGACCTTCTCAGCAAGCAGCGCCTGTGGAATGGTGTATGGATAGTTGAATGTATGCATGATGTCATCCACCTGATCCTTGACTGCTGCAACAACCTTAGGGTTTCTGCTGCCGGCATTGTTTACGGCGATTCCTGCGTAAAAGTCAAGGTATGGTGTGCCATTCTCATCATACAGATACATGCCCTCAGCAGTCTCAGCGATGAAATCGAAACGCTCATATGTCTCAATCATATACTTCTTTACTTTGTCTTTGATGTCCTGTGCTGTTAATCCTGTGTCTTTTAATTTCATAATATATTGCCTCCTAATTTAAATATCCTTGTGATTTTGATAAATAAAAAAGAGCAAAGTGCTTCACCGGTTAGCGTCTTTGCTCTTAAATATTCATAATTAATATGTAGTTGTTTGTTCGTTTTCTTTTGTGTATTATTTTGAACAAGTAAACAATATCACGTTCAATATATTGTGTCAACAATTTTCATTAAAAATGCGAAATACCTCACAATTATCAGTTTAAAGAGGTTTATCCTTAAAATTATTAACACAAATTGCCATTTAATGCTTAAAATATCATTTTAATGTAATGTTTTGTGCATTATATTGTCTGTACATTATTCTGTTGCTATGTTCCTTTTTCATCATCTATATGCATTATAAAGAACACGCTATGCGTTCTTTACAAGCTCCTGTTTACGGAAGGTACGGAACAATCCAATCTGCTCCAGTGCCTTTGCAATGCCGAAAAAGACAATTGAATCTATCGGCCACATAATAAGGTTCTTAAGTGCACGCATTGGAAGAATTGCCATAATTGCCTGTCCATACAGTACCTGCAGACACAGAGTATTGAGAATGACATTGCAGATGAGCATTACTACAAACTTCGCAGCAAGCACTCTCCATATGGTAAGCTTTTTCTTATAAAAGAAACATCCATATAAAACACCTGCAAGCATTACAACAAGTGTAAGCTGTGGACAAAATGGTCCTGTAGGCTTCATCAGATACTTGATGATGTCAAGCGCTCCGTGGAAAACAGCTCCGGCAACCGGCCCAAACAGGTAATCAACGATACCATTTGGAATACCGGAAAAACCGATACGGATAAACTGTCCATATTCGATGGAGAAATATCCAAGGATAACGGCAACTGCAGCAAGCATTGCCATAGTTGTGATGGTTCTGACCGATTTAAGCTCTCGGGCAGAATCGGTGAACAAAGTAACGAATTTTTTCATTAAAAAATTACCTCCTTTGCAG
>ENA-OZTA01000242-OZTA01000242.1-human-gut-metagenome-genome-assembly--contig:-NODE-242-length-15782-cov-5.817257_pt1 | contig 15782 bp, 10 predicted proteins | sample MGYA00244129_ERZ653980 | MGnify/ENA primary metagenome ERZ653980 (study PRJEB26926, sample SAMN06164589) | human gut metagenome | biome: ENVO:00009003; feature: ENVO:2100002; material: ENVO:00002003... | reverse complement strand
TTGATTGTCAATAGTTTATGGTTTAAAAGATAGAAGCCTCAAAAATTTACTTGTTTTTTTGCCGAAAATCGAAGATTTAACACTTTTAACCTTAGTTTGTTTTCAAACGAAGGGAAAAAGAGAAAAATGACTCTATTTTGCTCTTAAATCTCCGTTTCGCAAAGATAGGGCATGTCTGTGATTATTTCGCTGATTATGGATGCAAAATCATAAATGAGTTCACGGATTTTTTAGCTTATAATTGGGGTGGTCTTCGATTTTGGTATAGCTATTTCTTTCTTCCCTCTTTTAGTTTTACTTTAATGCGTGTATATATGAATACAGGGATAAAGTAAAGTTACTTTTCGTTTGAATGGTCAAACTAATATTAAACAGACATAGCAAGGAGGGGTTGTTTACGCCTGTATAACGAATAGTATTTTATTTGTTAGTAGATGTATACTGTGCTTATGAATAATATGATGGCATTTAATTTTGAAATTCTATTCCAAATGATTATGTCTATGACTGATTATATGGCTTTGATGCGATTTTTTATGTGTAATGTATCATTAAATAAGTAAAAAGTAGTATCTTTGTATATTATATGATGAGTTAACATGGCAAAGAATACAATGGGGACTAAGTTGCCCCGAAAATTAGAACAAAAGATGTCCGTTGTGGGAGAACAGATTAAACTGGCTCGCTTGCGCAGGAATCTGAGTGTAGCTCAAGTGGCGGAACGTGCCACCTGTTCTCCGTTGACCGTGTCCCGAATAGAGAAAGGTGTGCCGACAGTGGCAATCGGAATATATTTGCGCGTGTTGTATGCTTTACAGCTTGACGATGATATTCTGTGGTTGGCCAAAGAAGACAAACTAGGGAAAACATTACAGGATTTGAGTTTGAAGACAAGGAAAAGAGCTTCGAAAAAGAGATAAAACTCACTTTTTTCTGCATATAAGTCGATAATGACTCTATCAGGATAAAAAATACAGCTTAAAATTTTGTATTATGCCATAAAAACATTATGTTTGCACTGCATAATAATGTGGGATATGAAATTTGTTGATAGAATAGATGAAGCAGCACGACTGAAGGATGCTCTTGCAAGAGAGAAATCCTCGTTAGTTGTGATGTATGGTCGCAGACGATTGGGTAAATCAACGCTTATTAAAAGGGTGTTGTCAGAAAATGATGTATACTTCCTTGCAGACCGTTCGGAAGGTCAACATCAGAGGGCATTACTTGCAAAAGTGATAGCACAGGTGTTTCCTGATTTTGAGAAGTTGTCGTATCCCGATTGGGAGTCGATGTTTCGTGCGGTTAATTATCGAACAGACAAACGTTTTACTTTGTGTTTGGACGAATTTCCGTATCTTGTGGAGCAATCTCCTGAACTGCCGTCTGTATTGCAGAAACTTGTTGATGAGAAACAGTTGAAGTATAATCTGGTGCTTTGTGGTTCATCACAAAATATGATGTATGGGTTGTTTCTTGATTCTACTGCGCCTCTTTATGGTCGTGCTGATGAGATAATGAGACTTACCCCTATACGTTTACCCTATATTCAGGAGGCATTGAACCTTAATGCGATGAACGCTATTGAAGAGTATGCTATATGGGGCGGTGTGCCGCGCTATTGGGAACTGAGGGAAAACAGAATTTCGCTTGATGATGCCATGTGGCATAATATCCTTTCTGTAAATGGGACTCTTTATGAGGAGCCGGTAAAACTGTTTCAGGATGATGTTAAGGATATAGTCAAGACTTCGACAATAATGTCTTATATCGGTACTGGTGCAAACCGTCTTTCCGAAATTGCTGCACGATGCAATGAACCTGCAACTAATCTGTCGCGTCCATTGAAGAAACTTGTTGATCTCGGTTTTTTGGAAAAAGATGTTCCGTTCGGGATTGATGAAAAGAATGCGAAAAAGAGCCTCTACAAGATTGCCGATCCGTTTATGGCATTCTACTATCAGTTTGTTGTCCCTAATCGTTCGTTCATTGAACTTGGTCGTCGCTTACCCATAGAACAGGCTTTGACTGCTCATTTCTCTGAGTATGTGAGTATGCAATGGGAAAAACTGTGTCGGGATGCCGTAACAGGAAATCTTGTTAATGGAGTAGTTTATGGCAAAGCAAAACGCTGGTGGGGCTCTGTTCTCAATGAGGATAAGAAGCCGGAACAAGTTGAATTTGACGTGATGGCTGAATCGCTCGATAAAAAGTATCTGTTGGTCGGAGAATGTAAATGGACAACAGGGGAGAATGGCAAACAGCTAACTGCTGAGCTTCTCCGCAAAGCTAATCTGTTGCCGTTTGCTAAGAACTACACTATCGTTCCTGTACTGTTCCTTAAGAACGCTCCGAAAGATGATGCTGGGAATGCAATGTTGTCGGAAAATGTTGTAGAGTTAATGAAGTAAAGAGATATCAAATTTACGATTTGACAGAGTTATTAGATGGCAAAAAAAACAATAAATAAAGAGCTTACAGGTGCACAGGACTTATACAATTTCTTGTTTGAGGCCTGTAATATAATACGCGGTCCTGTAAGCCAAGATAATTTTAAGGATTATATCACGCCTTTACTTTATTACAAGCGGATATCTGATGTTTATGATGAAGAAACAGAAGAAGCTTTAATATCAAGTGGTGGTGATAAGGAGTATGCATCTCTGCCAGAACAACATCGTTTTGTTATTCCTGATGGTTGTCATTGGCAAGAAGTCCGAGAGCGTACAGAAAATCTTGGAGCTGCCATAGTCGGTGCTATGAGGCAGATAGAGATAGCAAACCCAGATACATTGTATGGGGTGCTATCTATGTTTTCATCTCAGAAATGGACTAACAAAGCAATACTCAATGATAGCAAGATTCGTGACCTGATAGAACATCTATCAAAACGAAAACTTGGTAATAAGGATTACCCTGCGGACTTAATGGGTGATGCTTATGAAATATTATTGAAGAAGTTTGCCGATGATAGTAAGGCTCAAGCTGGAGAGTTTTATACTCCTCGTTCTGTTGTGAGATTATTAGTGCATATTCTCGATCCGCAACCGGGGGAAACTGTATATGATCCTGCTTGTGGTAGTGGAGGAATGCTTATCGAAGCTATACGATATATGCACGATGATTCTCTTTGCTGCGGAAGTATATTCGGACAGGAAAAGAATGTCGTGAATGCGGCCATTGCTAAAATGAATCTATTCCTGCATGGTGCATCTGATTTTAATGTAATGCAAGGCGACACATTGAGAGACCCAAAAATTCTTCAAGGTGGTAATATCGCCAAATTCGATTGTGTTATAGCAAACCCCCCATTTTCTCTTGAAAATTGGGGAGCAACGGAATGGAGTTCAGATAAATATAAGCGCAATATCTATGGCACACCGAGTGATAGTTGTGGTGACTATGCGTGGATTCAGCATATGATATGTTCTATGTCTTCCGGCAAGGGGCGTATGGCTGTTGTAATGCCGCAAGGTATTCTGTTTCGTGGAAATCAAGAAGCAGAAATAAGGAAACAATTAGTCGAAAGTGATTTGATAGAAGCCGTTGTTACATTAGGAGATAAATTGTTTTATGGAACTGGACTTTCACCGTGCTTTTTGATAATACGAAGAATGAAACGAAAGATCCTCATGCATTTGAGCAACGTTTGTTGCCGTTCATTATGCTATCAAAGGATTTTACGACTTGGTCGATAGCTAAATCAAAAGGTTCTACAAATCCTTATGTGTTATTTTCTGATTTGGCTGATTTTGAGTTTGAATTACCTCCATTAGAGGAACAAAAAGTTCTTGTTGATAAATTATGGGCAGCCTATCGATTGAAGGAGGCTTATAAGAAACTACTTGTTGCCACTGATGAAATGGTGAAATCGCAATTTATCGAGATGTATTATAATACTCATAATAAGCAAACCCTTGAATCGGTTTGTCCAATCATGAATAAGGGGATAACGCCAAAATATGTTGAATCTTCTTCTGTCTTAGTGATTAATCAAGCATGTATCCATTGGGATGGTCAACGTTTGGGTAATATAAAATACCACAACGAGGAAATCCCAGTTAGGAAGAGAATACTTGAATCAGGAGATGTTCTCTTGAATGCAACTGGAAATGGTACTCTTGGACGATGTTGTGTATTTATTTGTCCTTCAGACAATAATACCTACATAAATGATGGACATGTGATTGCCTTGTCAACAGATAGAGCAGTGATTCTTCCAGAAGTGCTTAATACATACCTTTCTTTAAATGATACGCAAGCAGAAATATACAGGCAATATGTAACTGGTTCTACAAATCAAGTTGATATCGTATTCTCAGATATCAAGAAAATGAAAGTTCCTGTTCCTAGTATGGATGAACAAATCTTGTTTGTTGAGGTCCTCACACAAGCCGATAAATCAAAATTTGAGTTGAAGCAGTGTATTGAAAATATCGATAAAGTCATAAAGAGTTTAATAAACGGATAGAATAAGAGAGATACGTTGATAGCTGCGGCTTAATTGGATAACAAATTTATTAATAATATGATAGAGAATCTGATTAATGACATAGAGCAGGCTATGCTGGGAGTTTTAAACAATGAGCAAATGAGTCAATTACGAAAGGTGCTAGATTATGCCTTTCGTGATATCAACGTGTCGTCTAAGAACAATGAAGAGTGCAGTGGTAATAGTGAATTAATAGATAGTTTTTTGTCGGCTAAACGAGTCGAAGGTTGTTCGGATAAGTCGATGCACTATTATCGAAGTACATTAAATAATGCTATCAGGAAAATAGAAAAAAATATTCGCCATATCACTACTGATGACTTGCGTAATTACTTAAATGATTATCAGCAGACAAGCGGTGCTACAAAGGTTACGGTAGACAATATACGTCGCATTTTGTCAAGTTTCTTTTCATGGCTTGAGGATGAGGATTATATTGTGAAGAGTCCGGTACGTCGGATTCATAAAGTAAAAGTCGGAAAAACAGTCAAAGAAACATACTCCGATGAAGCGTTAGAACAAATGCGTGACCATTGCGAAGGTATTCGCGATTTAGCCTTGATTGATTTGTTGGCCTCTACTGGTATGCGTGTCGGGGAGTTGGTCAAACTCAATCGGAACGATATAGACTTTGAAAACCGGGAATGCATCGTTACCGGTAAAGGAGATAAGCAACGTCGAGTTTATTTCGATGCTCGTACAAAGATACATTTACAACGTTATTTGGCAGAACGGATAGATGACAATCCTGCCCTGTTTGTTTCATTATTAGCACCTTACGATCGCTTACAGATAAGTGGTGTGGAAATACGTTTACGTCGTTTGGGGCGTGAATTGAATATTCCTAAGGTGCATCCTCATAAATTTCGCCGTACGTTGGCGACAATGGCGATAGATAAAGGTATGCCTATAGAGCAGGTCCAGCATCTCTTAGGGCATCAAAGTCTTGATACAACATTGCAATATGCTATGGTGAATCAGACAAATGTAAAAATGTCTCACCGTAAATTTATTGGTTAGTATGTCGCAATTTATCGAGATGTTTGGGAATCCTCTTTCTTTAAATCAGAAGAATGAGTTGAAAAGATTAGGAGAATGTTGTATTCTAAATCCAAGACGTCCTAACATTGCTCTTTGCGACACCGATAAAGTCTCTTTTATTCCTATGCCGGCGGTAAGTGAGGATGGATATTTGGTAGATATGACTGACGAAGAATATGGAAAAGTAAAAAAAGGCTTTACATATTTTGAGAATAATGATGTCTTGTTTGCCAAAATTACACCTTGTATGGAGAATGGCAAAGGAGCTATTGTACATGGACTTACAAATGGTATAGGAATGGGATCTACAGAATTTCATGTATTGCGGCCAATTAACGGAATATCTAGTCCCTATTGGCTGTTAGCATTAACACGAATGCCTATATTTCGTGAGCGTGCTGCAAAAAATATGTCTGGAACAGGCGGGCAGAAAAGAGTTAGTGCTTCATATCTGGACCATTTTATGGTTGGATTGCCTGCGATGGAGGAACAAAGGCGTTTTGAAGCAATATATAGACAAGCCGACAAATCAAAATCTGTCATTCAAAAAGCTTTAGTATATTTGAATGACATACAGAGTGACGAATTAGGGAAAATCGCTTAATTATTAAATTGATAACAATAAAAACCATAGATATGTTTAACGAAGACAATACAGTGGAGCAAATGCTCATAGAAGCTGCAACCCAAAGTAGTTGGCAGTATGTAAAGTCACAGGATATACCTCGTAGTTCTGATTCTGTCCTTGTTGAATCATGGCTATTGGAAGCTCTTGTCAGGTTAAATCCAATAACACGTCAACAAGCGGAGCAAGTTATTTATAAACTCCGTGCTGCTATTACTTGTGGAGGTAATTATGATGAATTGGTGACTGCCAATGACCGTTTTCGTACATTATTATTTAATGAAAACACAGAGCCTTTTGGAAAGGATGGTGAATATATACCTATCAGATTCTTTAGCGAAGATGCGGTCGAAGATTATTGTGTAGTGACCAATCAATGGGAGTTTCCACGTAGTTCTGTTGAAGGAGGTAAACGTTTGGATTTGGTTTATCTGATAAATGGAATTCCGGTTTGTGTTGGTGAAGCAAAATCTCCTGTTCGCCCTCAGATAACATGGGCTGACGGAGCCATTGATATGCTGCATTACGAAAAGAGCATTCCAGAAATGTTTGTTCCGAATATATTAACCTTTGCTACAGAAGGTAAAGAACTTCAATATGCCGGCATCTGTGCCCCTGTTGACAAATGGGGACCTTGGTTTAATGATGAAAGTCGTCAGCATGGTACAATAGAGTCGGTTAAAAGTAACGTAATGGGGTTGGTTCAACCAAACCGACTGCTTGATATATATCGTTACTATAGTGTTTTTACAGGAACATCATCAGGCAAAAAAATAAAAATAGTTTGCCGTTATCAACAATATATAGGTGGTGAAGCTATTGTTCAGCGTGTCTTAAATACATATCGAGAGAAACAAGGTCCGAAGAAAGGTCTTATTTGGCATTTCCAAGGTTCGGGAAAATCATGGTTGATGGTATTTGCTGCCCAAAAATTACGTTTGCAGAACGAATTACATGCTCCCACAGTTGTTATCGTTGATGACCGTATTGATTTGGAAGATCAGATAACGGGCGATTTTACTCGTGCTGATATTCCTAATATAGAATCTGCAAAGACAAAAGATGAGTTAGTTGCATTTTTCAAGCAGGATCAGCGCAAGATTCTGATAACGACAATTTTCAAGTTCGGAGATGTTGATAGTGTACTGAATGAAAGAGATAATATCATTTTATTGGTAGATGAAGCACACCGAACTCAGGAAAAGGATTTAGGACAAAAAATGCGCAATGCATTACCTAATGCATTTTTCTTTGGCCTTACCGGAACGCCTATCAATAAACGAGATAAGAATACTTTTCAATCTTTTGGAGCTGATGAGGATTTAGAGAAAGGTGGATATATTTCAAAATATACTTTCCAAAATTCTGTTGAAGATGGAGCTACGCTTGAATTGAATTTCCAAACAGTGCCGGTAGAGATGCATCTTAACGAAACTCAATTACAAGAAGAATTTGATGAACTGACCGATCAAATATCCGAGGACGAAAAGAACGAATTAGTAAAACGAACTTCTGTTGAAGCATTTTTTACAGCAGAGAAGCGAATTAACGATGTCGCACGTTATATTGTAAATCACTTCAAAGAGTATGTAGAGCCCACTGGAATGAAAGCTCAAGTCGTGGTATATAACCGAGACTGCTGTGTGAAATATAAGAAAGCGATTGATGCTCTTTTGGGTTCGGAAGATGCAACCACTATCGTTATGCATACGGCTGGCGATAAAGCTGATGAGTATAAAGCATACCGTCGTGATAGAGAACAAGAAAGAAAACTTCTTGACCAATTCCGTGATCCATTGTCACCGATTAAAATGGTGATTGTCACTTCAAAGCTGTTGACAGGTTTTGATGCTCCAATTTTGCAATGTATGTATCTTGATAAACCAATGAAGGATCATACGTTGTTACAAGCTATTTGCCGTACGAATAGAAAGTACAATGTTGATAAGAAATGTGGTCTGATTGTAGATTTCGTTGGTGTATTTGATAATGTAGCCAAAAGCCTTGCTTTTGATGAGGAGACGGTAAAAACGGTTGTAAAGAATATTGATGAGATAAAAGTGTTGATACCTCAATTTTTGCAAGAGTGTATTGACTTTTTCCCTGGTGTAGACCGGACAATCGGTGGTTGGGAAGGTTTGCAAGCTGCCCAGCAATGTTTACTTGATGAGTCTACAAAAACGAATTTTGCAAAACATTTTTCACGATTGGCTAAAGCTTGGGAAACAGTAAGCCCGGATGCAATGCTGGCTGCTTATCAGGCGGATTATACTTGGCTGGCTCAGGTATATCAAAGTGTACGTCCTGTTAGTACCGGAGGATCACTCATATGGACTTTATTGGGTGCTAAAACCATTGAAATCATTCATCGTAACATTGATACAATTGATATTGGGACTCCACTTGAGGATCTTGTGGTAGATGGAGATGTAATTGATATGGTGTTGGAGCAAGCCAAAGACAATCCTAAAAAGATATTGGAAGTGGAAAAAATGCTTCGTTTGAGGTTAGGAGAGCATCATGGAGACCCCAATTACAAGGCATTTGCTGAGAAGTTGGATGAACTGCGCCGTCATATGGAGGAAAATCTTATAACTAGTATTGATTTCCTCCGAGGATTGCTCACCCTTGCTAAAGAAGTGCTTGAGGAAGAAAAAAACTCAAATCAACCTCTTGACAAGAGGGAACAAGCTAAAGCTGCTCTTACGGAGTTGTTTGAATCAATTAGAACTGAGGATACTCCTATCATTGTAGAACGTGTAGTTGCTGATATAGATGAAAATGTGGTAGCTATTGTACGTAAGTTTAAAGATGCTTTTAAAAGCATTACAGCTCAGCGAGAGATAAAAAAGAAACTACGTTCTATTCTGTGGGTTAACTACCAGATTAAAGATCAAGAAGTTTTTGATAAGGCTTATCAGTATATTGAGATGTATTATTAATTGGTTGATAAAATAAATTTGTTATGGCTGTTGAATCACACGATAAGAAACTTGATGACCTTCTAAAAATGGTTGAAGAAGGTAAGGCTCAATTACCCGACTTTCAACGTAGTTGGGTTTGGGATGACACGAAGATATGTAAACTAATAGAAAGTATCACATCTGGCTTCCCAATGGGTGCAGCGATGTTTTTGGCTAATGGTGGTGAGCATATCCGTTTTAAGTATCGCACATTTGAAGGTGTGGATTCTATATCAGAAGTTACACCTGAGTGGCTTGTGCTCGATGGACAACAGCGACTCACAACCTTATATCAGGTCTTGAAAAGTAAGAAAGCAACTAATACTCGATTAGAGACCAATCGAGATACAATTATCAAACGCTATTATTATCTAGATATTCGTAAATGTCTAGACTCTACTGCGGACAGATTGGAAGCAATCATATCTGTATCAGAGAAGAAACAGCTTACAACAAATATTGGTCGTGATGTAACGCTGGACTTATCCACAAGAGAGAAAGAATTTGAGAACCTGATGTTTCCCTTGAATATTACGTTTTCTCATAATGATACGGAAGATTGGCATTATGATATGGAAGACTATTACAAAGGTGATAGAGAGTATAGAAATTTATTCCGTGATTTCTCACAGCAGATTCTTCGCCCAATTTTAGAGTATAACATACCTATAATTCAGCTTGATAAAGAAACCCCGAAAGAAGCTGTCTGCCAGATTTTTGAGAATGTAAACACTGGTGGTGTACCTCTTACGGTTTTCGAACTCGTCACAGCTACATTTGCTGCTGAAGGACATGAATTGAGAAAAGATTGGGAGACCATTCGTCATATTTTTGCTCAAAAAGTAAATGGCGAGCTATTGAAAGAAATCACTGGCGCTAATTTTTTGGCAGCAATGACTCTGTTGGTATCATATTATAAAAGAGTGGTTTCAGGTGATGATGAGCGTGTGGCTGTAACATGTAAGAAAAAAGACATTCTTAGGCTTGAATTGAAAGATTATTTGAAGTATCATGACGCTTTGATTAAAGGTTTCTGTGATGCAGCTGATTTCTTAGTACATCAGGGGATTTTCCGTTCCAGAGATCTTCCATATTCGTCACAACTTATTCCACTTGCTGCAATCTTTGCATACGACAACGAAAATAAAAAAATGTTGCATCTTGGAAGCAAACAGGAATTATTGTCTCGTTGGTATTGGTGTGGCGTAATGGGTGAACTATATGGGGGTGCCAATGAAGCTAGATTTGCAACTGATATAATGGGCGTATTCCGTTGGATGGAAGGTGGTGAAATGCCAGAGACTGTATATCGTTCCAATATACAACCAACTCGTTTATTGACCATGCAGACTAGGAATAGTGCAGCGTACAAAGGTGTTATGGCACTTATCTTACAAGATTCACCACTTGATTTTATGACAGGTCATCGTATGGATATAGCATCTTACATTGATGAAGATGCTGATATTCATCATATATTCCCTCAAACTTATTGCGAGAAAAATAACCTTCCACGTATAAAATGGAATTCTGTCATTAATAAGACTCCAATTTATGCATCTTCCAATCGTTCAATAGGAGGACATGCACCAAGTACCTATATTGGAACTATGGCAAATAAGGGATTAAAACAAGTTGAGATACAGGAAGCTATAGAGTCACATAAGGTAAGTTATGCTCATCTTGCATTAGATGATTTCAATGCTTATTTCATAGATCGAGCAAAACAATTGCTTGACAGAATAGAGCAAGCGACAGGCAAATCTGTCTCAGGAAGAGATAGCGAAGAAACAATCCGTGAATTTGGTGTTGCTTTAATATAGATAGCAATCTGTAACAAACTAGAAAAATATGATTAATAAATAGCTGAAAATAAATGAACTGGAGATTTTGGAAGAAAATATGTGCAAATAATTCGATGGAGGATGATAAACAAGTATCATTAACTCCTGCTCTGCTTAATCGTGATAGTGAAAGTGATAAGAAGCAGTATAGGAGTGTTTTGAATCTTGCACGAAAACTAGAAGAGAAAGACATATTGAACATTGCTCTTACTGGTCCTTATGGATCCGGTAAGAGTTCCATTCTTCGCTCTTTGATGAAAGACTATCGTAAATACAAATATCTTTCAATATCTCTTGCTACTCTAAAGTCACCATTAGATGATAAAAAGAATAAAATAGATATTGATACGATGAATAATCGTATTGAATACAGCATTCTTCAACAACTTATTTATAAAGAAAAACAAGAGACGCTTTATAACTCCAGATTAAAAAGGATTTATCATAAATCAACTTGGGCTCAATATGCTTTATCTTTTGCAATAATATTTTATATTGTTGCCTTAATTATTGTATTTGAACCATCATTTTTGGAGGTGGATTGGATTTGCAATCGCTTAAGTAATCCAGTATTAAATAAATGGTCTGATATTTTTGCTCTATCATATATATTTGTTGCAACAATAATATTCGTTCAAAAGACTGTCAAATCATTGAGTAATAGTAAACTGAATAAGTTAAATCTAAAGAATGGAGAGATTGAATTAAAAGAAAACAAAGAAGATACATCCGTTTTCAATAAGCACATGGATGAGATTGTCTATTTCTTTGAGGTTACTGATTATAATGTTGTGATTATAGAAGATTTAGATAGATTTGATAATACGGATATTTTTCTTAAGTTAAGAGAGGTAAATCAACTCTTGAATCAGTCAAACTCTGTGGGGCGTAAAGTTACGTTCATTTATGCGGTTAAAGATGATATGTTTTTTGATGAAGAACGTACTAAATTCTTTGATTATATCACAACTGTAATCCCAATAATCAATTCTTCAAACTCGGCAGACAAACTGAAAGAGGAACTAGAGATAAAAGGCTATTCAGATCTTAATGTCGAGGTAATAGACAGTTTGGCTTTTTTCATTGACGATATGAGATTACTGAAGAATATTGTCAATGAATATGCCCAATATAGAGAAAAACTTGATGAGAAACTTGATCAAAACAAACTTCTTGCAATGATTGTATATAAAAATTACCATCCAAAAGATTTTGCTGATCTGCATAAAGGAAAGGGTGTTTTGTATGATTGTTTGCATAAGAAAAGTGAATTATTGGTTGAGCGCAATAGACAGATTGACGAGCGTATTAATGGAATAACTAAAAAACTTCAATCTTTAGAAGCGACACATGCCATACAAGAAAAAGAATTAAGGCTGATTTATATTGAAGGGTATCGTAGAAAATTATCAAAACAAAATGAAAATAATGCCTTTTTGTTTTTTGTCGAAAACAATTTTATACCTCTTGAAGATATCGCAGAAAATGAAACGTTATTTAATTCCTTTATATCGCAATCCTCATTTCGATATCAATGTTTTAAGAGGCATCAAACTAACACATATTATGGTGTTAGATATTATTATGATACATCTGAAGATAGTTGCAATATTCAATTCAGTCAAATAGAGAAAATAGTTAATTCTACCTTTACCTACCATGAGCGATTAGAAGCCTTGCGAGAAGGGGAAAAAAGATATCGTGAACAAATCAAGATACTAGAATTATCTCGTAATAATCATTATGCTACTCCAATACAAGAACTGTTGCTGGATGTTGATATGCAGACGCATAAAATTTTTAGTGAACTCAATGTCTCTAAAATGCTTGAAGTTTTCTTGAAAGAAGGACTTATAAATGAAGATTACTTTGATTATATATCTTTCTTTTTTGGTAAGTCAATTAATAAGCACGACCATGATTTTATCCTTGAATTAAAACTTCGGCATAGTTTGCCGTATGACTATCATATAGATAAAGTAGGGCAGTGCGTAAAAAACATTCCTGATAAATGTTACAACGATGTAAGTATATTGAATATTCAGGTGGTCGATTGTATTTGTCAGCATCTTGAAGAAGCAAATAACTCAAAACTTCATTCGATAGCACAAGTTATTATGCATAATAAAAAGTGGGACTTTTTGATTGACTTCTATAAATCAGTTGAAGATTCAAGCTCGCTTTTCAACCATTTGGGCAGTATCGTTGATGGATTATGGAAGATCTTCGTGAAACAGAATTCCGATGAATTATTCGAGTCTTGGTTACGATTCCTCGAATTGAACCATTCCACCAAAGAAAGTCGTAACTGGTTGAATAAACACTTCGCATTTATATCTCATAGAGTAGATCTCATAGGTTTTGATACAATCAAACAAATAGTGTCGAATGGAAAACTGATTTTTACAGATATAGATGCAGAGTCTAGGTGTTTGCTTGAGTATGTTGTAGAAAACAAAGCATATATGTTGACACCAGAAAATGTTGTATGCGCATTTGTTCATTATCGAAATGAGAGGGTGGAAACATTGGATAATTATCCTTTAAATGTTACAATACTGAGGAGCTGTAAATCAGCTAAATCTATATCAGATTATATAGATGAATGTTTTGACAATGCACTAAATAATGTATTTATTACAGATACGGCAAAAAAAGAGAGTGTGGGAATTATTCTTGAAATTATTAATTCTGAGGATATAACAGAGGACACAAAACGCAAATACCTTTCTGGGCAACAGAATAAAGTTTCTCTTTCCGATGTTAACAATATACAGTGGGAGTTCGCTATTGAAGTTGATATAGTTATACCAGCATGGCCTGAGATATATGCATTTTATGAGAGTCAGAATAATGTAATGATTTCCAGTTTGCGAATATTCATTACCAAACATATTGATGAATTAACAGATATATCTGAATTGGATGATACTCAGAAAGAACTACTGGCACACAGTGCTTTATTGACATCAGATTTTGAAATTTTGGTATACGATAAACTTGTCAAAATCTTTGATGGAGTTACATTTAAGGATGCGGATATTAACAGTGTAGATAACGCTCATTTTAAGTCGTTACTTTGTGCTGATATGCTTCCATATAGCACATATTATACGACAACAATTAGAGACAATCATAGTGATGTACTTACTTATTATGTAGATAAGTATTTGGATGAGTGTATTATAGAAATAGAGGAGTTGCCTACAGATATGAGGCTATACAAGCATCTTATGAAAAATCCAAGAGTAATCGGTGAAAAAGCTCTAAGTGTAGTTCAACATTTTCTTCCTCATATTGTGTGGGATAACGAATTGGCAAATATCACTCTTCCTGTGTTGAAAAACAATATTGAAAAATTTGATTATGACATAGAGAAGAACATTTTGGTCGCCTCTACTAATTTGCCAGAGCGATTGTCTTTTTTGATAGACTTGGTTGAAAAGTTTAGAGATGATTTTGACATTGTGACAGAATTAATAGAGTCTTTAGGCGATTCTTATCGAAGTATTACAGATAAATCAAAAAAGGCTACTATAGAAAATAATCACATGAATGAAATGCTTTTAGGGAAGCTAAAAACTATTGGATATATCTCATCATATAGAGAAGATGATGATAAACTTCGTGTAAGTCATAAACGTAATCACTAAATCAAATGCAAGAGAATAGAGGAATTTATAACTAAAGTTATGGAAAGAAAAGGGATTGTTTGATAACGAATAAAATAAAGTCTCAACCGATAGCATTCCTATCCGATTGAGACTTTTCGTTTATTTATCCCTGTCCGAAAACTTCTGTATAATTACAGCAATACCAATCCCCAAAACAACCATAAGAATACAACCAATAACAGCCTTCCAAATCAATCCGGAATGCAAAATCTCTGCATTAGCTACTATCATGCACACGAAAAAAGAAGATAGGGCAACTACAATGGTAATCAAAATGTAGAATGCCGTATCTGGGATGGGGATGGCATTGCTGGCTTTCTTTATTCTTCGCTCGGCTTCCTTACATTTGCTCTCAATCTGGCTGAGAAAATTGTATAGAAGGGTCGCACCGAATTCTACTGCTAACTTCTGTATTTCTTCAGAAATAATAGGTTTGCACTCATGTATAGAGTCGGATAGATTTTCAACTTCTGTTCTCAGCTTATATACGTTGTCATTCAGGCTGACAAGTTCCTTTGCGTTGATATCGAGTAACTGCTTTTCTTCCTCCAGATATTCATTCTTGGGAGTGGCTTTTATGGCTTCCGCTTCACTCATTTCCGCGGAAAAATCGAATTTCTTTTTCATGTTCGGTTTCATGGGCTTATCGTTTTAATCCTGTTTTCAGTTTCTTTCCTAACGAACGACTGGCGGCATGAGCGCATCTGCGAGCCCATTGCAAATTGTCTTCATCCTTGTCTCTCCACGGAAGGTCGCTTTGTGAGCCTCCACCACCTCCACCGGTTGTTACGTTGGGGGTATCTATCAGTCCGACAAATATAGCTACTGCCATATCGGTAAGTTCCTGACAGTTGGCAATAAACCTGTAATCAAATTCGTCATTAAAACAGTCAAGTATTTTTTCCGGAATATAGAATCTGTAATCCTTACCTTCATGGCTGAGGGCATAGGAAATCATATCCTGACTATATGTGAGATATTGGGTATAGTCAATAGGAGCAACCTTATGTATCGCTGCCTGTTGAACGGCTTTGGGAGCATTATTTCTAATGACGGTAGCTGACTGATGGTGCAGTTTCTCCCATGTCGCAGGAAGTTTCGAGACCATCAGGTTCCTGCCGATTCCCAATTCTGAAGCCTTGT
>ENA-OZTA01000206-OZTA01000206.1-human-gut-metagenome-genome-assembly--contig:-NODE-206-length-16770-cov-5.867604_pt1 | contig 16770 bp, 16 predicted proteins | sample MGYA00244129_ERZ653980 | MGnify/ENA primary metagenome ERZ653980 (study PRJEB26926, sample SAMN06164589) | human gut metagenome | biome: ENVO:00009003; feature: ENVO:2100002; material: ENVO:00002003... | reverse complement strand
CAAAGCGCTATAATCGATATGTAACAAAAACAAAGGGTCTATGCTAAGGCTACCGCGAGCCGTCGGATTTGTGGTGCACCACAAGTTGATACCTTCTGCCCCAACGGGTGCGAGAATACCGAGCCGATCCTGCTGACGCTGGACGAATACGAGGTCATTCGGCTGGTTGACTTGGAGCAGCAAACCCACGAGCAGTGTGCCGCTCAAATGGACATTTCCCGCTCTACCGTGCAGGAGATTTACGAAAGCGCACGGCGCAAGATCGCAGCGTGTCTTGTCCACGGGAAACCGCTGCACATCACCGGGGGAAACTACCGCATTTGCGGAGGACAGGAGGCAGCTCACTGCGGCCGTTGCTGCCGGATGCAGAGAGCCAACATGGAAGAATCAGGCAAAACTTGCAAAGGAGATTCCATTATGAAAATTGCAGTTACCTATGAAAACGGTCAAATCTTTCAGCATTTCGGTCACACCGAGCAGTTCAAGCTTTATGAAGCTGTGGACGGCAAAATCACTCATGCGAAAGTCGTTGACACCAACGGCAGCGGTCACGGCGCACTGGCAGGCTTCCTGATGCAGAACGGCGTGGACACTTTGATTTGCGGAGGCATCGGCGGCGGTGCGCAGGCAGCTCTGGCCGAAGCGGGCATCAAGCTCTACGGCGGTGTCAGCGGGGACGCTGATGCTGCGGTGAGCGCATTGCTCAACGGAAATCTGGGCTACGATCCCAATGTTCACTGTGACCACCATGACCATGCGCACGGCGAGGCTGGTCACACCTGCGGTAACCACGGCTGCGGCAAGCATAGCTGCCATTGATATGGAACAAACACTGACACAACTTCCGTTCTGGTCATCCTTGACCGAACGCGAAATGGACACACTACGCCGAAGTGCCTTTGTCCGTCATTATAAAAAGGGTGCGTTCGTTCACAGCAGCGACAATGAATGTCTCGGAATGCTGTTTATTCTTTCCGGCGAGATCCGCACTTATCTTCTCTCTGATGAGGGGCGGGAGGTAACGCTGTTCCGCCTGTATCCGGGCGAACTATGTGTGCTTTCGGCCTCCTGCGTGATCAGTCAGATCACCTTTGATACGCAAATGACCGCAGGAATGGATACGGACGTTCTGATTATCCCTGCAAATGTCATTGCTGCACTCAAGGAGAAAAATCTCCATGTCCGCTGTTTTCTCTATGAACTGGCAACGAAACGGTTTTCTGATGTGATGTGGGCGATGCAGCAGATCATGTTCAAGGGGCTGGATCAGCGGCTGGCAGAATTTCTCTTTGCCGAAGCGGAACGTACCGGCTCCGACACGATACGTATGACCCATGAGCAGATCGCCCAGCACATCAGCTCGGCACGGGAGGCAGTGGCACGGATGCTCAAAAGCTTCTCGGAGGACGGACTGGTGGAGCTGAAGCGTGGTGCAATCACGCTGCGGGATAAGAACAGACTAAATCGTCTAAAATAAAAAGGAATGTGACTTCGTCACGGAATAAAATCATAGATTTGCTACAATAAAAGCAGAAAAGCAGAAAAGCAGAAAAGCAGGAAGGAGTATCCACCATGAAAGAAACGAAATACGCAGGAACTCAAACCGAAAAAACCTGATGGCTGCCTTTGCCGGTGAGTCCGAGGCGCGCAACAAGTACACCTATTTTGCATCCAAGGCCAAGAAGGAAGGCTACGAGCAGATCGCGGCACTGTTCCTCAAAACCGCTGATAATGAGAAGGAACACGCCAAGCTGTGGTTCAAAGAACTGAACGGCATTGGCGACACCGCAGAAAACCTTCTCGCCGCCGCTGAGGGTGAGAACTACGAGTGGACGGATATGTACGACGGCTTTGCCAAAACAGCCGATGAGGAAGGTTTCCATGCGCTGGCCCAGCGTTTCCGTCTGGTCGCCGCCATTGAAAAGCACCACGAGGAGCGCTACCGTGCCCTGCTGCACAATGTGGAGACGGCGGAGGTCTTTGCCAAGAGCGAGGTCAAGGTGTGGGAGTGCCGCAACTGCGGTCACATCGTCGTGGGCGAGAAGGCCCCGGAGGTTTGCCCCACCTGCAACCATCCCCAGAGCTATTTTGAAATTCACGCAGAAAACTATTAAAGAAAGAAAAGGAGAATTATCATGGAGCAGAAGTTTTACATTTGCAAGCATTGCGGTAATATCATTGCCAAAGTTAAGGACGCAGGCGTCCCTGTTGTCTGCTGCGGCGAGCCGATGAGCGAGATCGTTCCCGGCACCACCGATGCCGCCGTGGAGAAGCACGTCCCTGTCTGGACAGTGGAAAACGGCATCGTCCATGTCAAGGTCGGCTCCGTGGAGCACCCCATGCTGCCGGAGCACTACATCGAATGGGTATCTCTCCAGACCAAGCAGGGCAATCAGCGTAAGGAATTGCATCCCGGCGAAAAGCCGGAGGTCTGCTTCGCTCTCTGCGAGGGCGATGAGGTCGAGGCGGTCTACGCCTACTGCAACCTCCACAGTCTGTGGAAAGCGTAATTCACCTTCTTAAAATCCGGTGCTTTTTGAGCACCGGATTTTTTTATCAATGTAACCTCGTCACAGAAAAAGACTTTGTCCTGCGGTATGATAAAGCCACAATCAATAAACAAGAAAGAGGTGGCGAACATGAAAATCAAGCTCAATCCCGATCAGGAGATTGTCAATATGAAAAGGAACATGGCTTTTCGCTGAATGGAAAGCGAAGCTGACCCGGGCTGGGGCGGTCTGTATTAAAGCGATATTTTTTTTGAAACTATCTTGACAAAATTTATCAAGATTGATATTATGGTATTAACAAGCAAGCGAAAAGAGGATGTGGAGCATGATCATCACCAAAGAGACGGACTACGCGCTGCGCATTTTGCGGGTGCTGATGGACGGGGAGAAGCATTCGGTGGCCGAGATGTCGGAAACGGAATTGATCCCCAATCAGTTTGCCTACCAGATTCTGCGCAAGCTCTCCGCCGGCAATTTGGTGCGGGTGAGCCGCGGCGCTCTCGGCGGCTGCGAGCTGTCCTGCGATCTGGACGCGACCTCCCTCTACGATCTCATGGGGGTCGTGGGGGAGCGGGGCATCCTGTGCGCCTGCATGGAGCCGGGATATGAATGCCGCTGGCAGGACAAGCATGGGCGGTGCACCATCCACTGTCAGCTGGCGGCCTTGCAGCAAAAGCAGGACGAGGCGTTCCGTGCCGTGAGCCTGCGCAGGCTGCTGACCGGCGGATCCGATCCCCAAGATACAAGCAAGCTGTAAAATTTTAAAAGGAGGTACCCGTATGCTGTTTCAAACCACGTCGGCGCACGAAGAGCTGCGCGCGAAGATCCGGAGTTTTGCGGAGGAGGAGATCAAGCCCCTCGCATTTTTAATGGATCAGAACAATGAGTTTCCCGAGGAGGCTGTCAAGAAGCTGGGTAAGCTGGGCTGGATGGGCATTCCCTACCCCAAGGAGTACGGCGGTGCCGGTCTTGATGCTCTGAGCTACGCCATCGCGGTGGAGGAGCTGGCCCGTGTGGACGGCGGCACGGGCGTAATCCTCTCCGCCCACGTCTCCCTCGGCTCATGGCCCATTTTCGCCTATGGCACCGAGGAGCAGAAGAAGAAATATCTGGTTCCGCTGGCCAAGGGCGAGAAGATCGGCGCCTTCGGCCTTACGGAGACCAATGCCGGATCCGACGCCGGCGGCACGGAGACCACGGCGCTGGATAAGGGGGACTACTACCTCCTCAACGGCGGCAAGATCTTCATTACCAACGCCCCTAAGGCGGACACCTATGTGGTTTTCGCCGTCACCACGCCGGACATCGGCACCCGGGGCATCTCCGCTTTCATCGTGGAGAAGGGCTGGAAGGGCTTTGAGTTCGGCGACCACTATGACAAGATGGGTATTCGCTCCTCCTCCACGGCGGAGCTGATCTTCAACGACGTGAAGGTTCCCAAGGAAAACCTATTGGGCAAGGAGGGCGAGGGCTTCAAGATTGCCATGTCCACGCTGGACGGCGGACGCATCGGCATCGCCGCGCAGGCGCTGGGCATCGCCCAGGGCGCGTTTGAGCACGCGTTGAGCTATTCCAAGGAGCGCGTCCAGTTCGGCAAGCCCATCGCGGCCCAGCAGAGCATCGCCTTCAAGCTGGCGGATATGGCAACCAAGCTGCGCTGCGCCCGGTTCCTCATCTACTCCGCGGCGGAGCTGAAGGAGCAGCACGCGCCTTACGGCATGGAGTCCGCCATGGCGAAGATGTACGCCTCGGACATCGCGCTGGAGGTCACCAACGATGCCTTGCAGATCCACGGCGGCAGCGGCTACCTCAAGGGCATGGAGGTGGAACGGGCCTACCGCGACGCCAAGATCACCACCCTCTACGAGGGCACTAACGAGATCCAGCGGGTGGTCATCGCCTCTCATCTGTTGGGCAGGCTGGGCAAGAGCTCCGGCGGCGAGAGCCGTTCGGCGGCCAAGAAACCCGCGCCCATCACCGGCATTCGCAAAAAGACCATCTTCCGGGAGGGGGATGCTGCCCAGCAGGTGGCCGACCTTGTGGCGGCGCTGAAGAAGGATGGTCACGACTTCTCCGTGGGCATCCCTATGGATACGCCCATCCCGCAGGCGGAGCGGGTGGTCTCCGCGGGCAAGGGCATCGGGGAGAAAAAGAACATGAAACTGGTAGAGTCGCTGGCCAAGGCCGCCGGCGCGGCCATCGGTTCTTCCCGCCCTGTGGCGGAGACTCTCAAATATCTGCCGCTGAACCGCTATGTGGGTATGTCCGGTCAGAAGTTCACCGGCAATCTGTACATCGCCTGCGGCATCTCCGGCGCATCCCAGCACCTTAAGGGCATCAAGGACGCCTCCACCATCGTGGCCATCAATAAGAACGGTAACGCGCCTATCTTCAAGAACTGCGACTACGGCATCGTGGGCGATGTGGAGGAGATCCTGCCCCTGCTCACTGCCGCGCTGGATAGCGGCGAAAAGCTGCCCGCGCCGCCCATGGTAAAGATGAAGCGGCCCACGCCGCCGAAGCCCGCCCCCATCGGCGACCGCTACGTCTGCAGCGGCTGCGGCTACGAGTATGTGCCGGAGTTGGGCGACGAGGACGGCGAGATCGCGCCCGGTACGCTCTTTGAGCAGCTTCCCGCCGAGTGGGTGTGTCCCGAGTGCGCGGAGACGAAGGATCAATTTGTAAAGGCTTGAGGCCGTGAAGGAGGCAAGATAAGATGTATTGCGTGCGTAAAGTAACGAACGACCTCTACTGGGTGGGCGCCAACGACCATCGCCTGGCCCTGTTTGAAAACTGCTTTCCCATTCCCCGGGGCGTAACCTACAACGCCTACTGCCTGCTGGATGAAAAGACGGTGCTCTTTGACACGGTGGACTGGTCTGCCTGCCGCCAGCTTTTGGAAAATCTGGCGTATGTGCTGGATGGCCGCGAGCTGGACTACCTGCTGGTCAACCATCTGGAGCCGGATCACGCCGCCTGCATCGAGGAAATCCTGCTGCGCCATCCCAAGGTGAAACTGATCTCCAACGAGAAGGCATTCATGCTCATGCGGCAGTTCGGCTTCCATGTGGACGGACATGAGTGCATCGAGGTGAAGGAGGGCGACACCTTCTCCTTCGGCAAGCACACCGTCACCTTTGTGGGCGCGCCTATGGTTCACTGGCCGGAGGCCATGGTGACCCTCGACGTCACCGACGGCGTCCTCTTTTCCGCCGACGCCTTCGGCACCTTCGGCGCGCTGGACGGCAAGCTGTTCGCCGACGAGGTGGACTTCGAGCGGGACTGGCTGGACGACGCCCGCCGCTACCTCACCAACATCGTGGGCAAGTACGGCCCCCACATCCAGCTCCTGCTGAAAAAGGCCGGCGGCGTTTTGGATCAGATCAAGTACATCTGCCCGCTCCACGGCCCAGTGTGGCGCAGGGATCTGGGCTGGTTCATCGAAAAGTACGACACATGGAGCCGCTATGCCCCTGAGACCCAGGGCGTGCTCATCGTCTACGCCTCTATGTATGGCAACACGGAGAACGCGGCGCAGGCTCTGGCGACGTCGCTCTGCGATAAGGGCATGAGCAAGGTGGCGATGTACGATGTGTCCTCCACTCATGTCTCCCAGCTGATCTCCGAGGCGTTTAAGTACAGTCACATTGTCCTGGCCTCTGTGACCTACAACCTCGGCATCTACCCTGCCATGCATGACTTCCTCATGGATATGAAGGCACTGAATCTGCAAAACCGCACCTTTGCCATCATTGAAAACGGCTCATGGGCGGTGAAGTCCGGTGACCTCATGCAGAAATTCGTCAACAATGAGCTTAAGAACATGACGGTGCTCAACGAGCGGCTCAGCCTCGCCTCGTCCATGGGCACGGACAAGCGCACTGAGCTGGAAGCACTGGCGGACGCCATTCTGGAATCTATGAAGTAACTGGCAAGGAAAGCCAAAACCAAGACAACAGACAACAAACAGCCCCGCCGCGTCGGCTGCAGAAAAACCGGCTTTCAAAAACAGAGCGGGCAAGCGTGATACTGCGCTTGCCCGCTCTTTGCCCAAAAGGACATGAGAAGTGACCGGAGAAGATGAGAGGATCGAAATGGAGATCAGAAAACGAAACGGGGAGTCTGTTCCCTTTCAACAGGAGAAAATTTTCAACGCCATGAAAAAGGCGTTTGACGGACAGGGCAAGGAGATCGGGAGCAGAGAGATGGATGAGATCCTCGCCACTGTTCTCAACAATCTCTCCGTCACAGTGCCGCTCACCGTAGAACGTGTGCAGGACGAGGTGGAGCGAACGCTCATGGAGCGCGGACACTATGAGGTGGCCAAGGCGTACATCCTCTACCGCGAAAAGCGGTCTGCGCTGCGCCGTGTCCGGCATACCATCGCGCGGACGGTGGGGGATGACTCGCTTGACGAGGTGCTGCGCCGCATCCAGATGGATTTTACCGAGGAAGTCTACTCCCTCGCGGCGCTTCAAATGAAGTTTGAGAGTTTCTGTCGTCTGGGTATGACGGAGGATGAGCGGGCTGAGGCACTGACCAAGGCGGCGGTAGAGCTGACTACGGCAGAGGCACCCAAGTGGGAGTTCATCGCGGCGCGGCTTCTGAACCACTCCTTTCGCTGTCGCAACGCACAGGAATGGGAGGGGCGCGGCGTCGGCGACCTCTATGGCAAGCTTCGCTATCTGACGGATAAGGGACTCTACGGTGACTATATCCTTGCCCACTATACCCACGAGGAGATTGCCATGGCGGAGGACTTTCTCTGCCCGGAACGTGACGAGCTGTTCACCTACTCCGGCCTTGACCTGCTGCTCAAACGCTATGTGATCCAGTCACGCAGCCGCGTGCCGCTGGAAACACCGCAGGAGATGTTTTTGGGTATCGCGCTGCATCTTGCTATGAACGAAGGCTCTGACCGCATGGGGTGGGTAAAACGCTTTTACGATATGCTCAGCCGTATGGAGGTCACGATGGCGACACCTACCATGTCCAACGCACGAAAGCCCTACCATCAGCTTTCAAGCTGCTTTGTGGACACTGTGCCGGACAGTCTGGACGGCATCTACCGCTCGCTGGACAACTTCGCAAAGGTCTCTAAATTCGGCGGTGGAATGGGGATGTACTTCGGTAAGGTGCGCGCTGCAGGCAGCACCATCCGCGGCTTTCAAGGGGCGGCGGGCGGTGTTATCCGCTGGATCCGGCTGGTCAACGACACCGCCGTGGCGGTGGATCAGTTGGGGATGCGGCAGGGCGCTGTGGCGGTTTACTTAGATGCATGGCACCGGGATCTGCCGGAATTCCTTCAACTGCGCACCAACAACGGCGACGACCGCATGAAGGCACATGATGTGTTTCCCGCCGTGTGCTATCCGGATCTCTTCTGGCGACTGGCGGAGGAGAACATAGACGCGCCGTGGCATCTCATGTGTCCGCATGAGATCCTCACGGTCAAGGGCTACGCACTGGAGGATTACTGGGGTACAGAATGGGAGAAGCGGTATCTGGACTGCGTCAATGACCCGCGCATCGAAAAGCGCAGCGTCACCGTCAAGGACATCGTGCGGCTGGTGCTTCGCTCGGCAGTGGAGACCGGCACACCCTTCGCTTTCAATCGCGACAGTGTAAATCATATGAACCCAAACGGCCACACGGGAATGATCTATTGCTCCAATCTCTGTACGGAGATCGCGCAGAACATGGCACCCATCGAGCACATCAGCACTGAGGTGCACACGGAGAACGGCGACACAATTGTGGTGACGGCCACACGCCCAGGTGAGTTTGTGGTCTGCAACCTGGCGAGTCTGTCTCTCGGTAATCTGCCGGTGGAGGACGAGGCCTATATGGAACGCACGGTGGAAACGGCCATCCGCGCACTGGATAATGTGATCGACCTCAACTTCTACCCGTTGGAATACGCGCGGCTTACCAATCAGAAGTACCGCAGCATCGGCCTGGGCGTCAGCGGCTACCACCACATGCTGGCAAAGCGCGGCATCCGCTGGGAGAGCGATGAGCACCTTGCCTTCACCGACGCAGTGTTCGAGCTCATCAACTACGCCGCCGTCAAGGCGGACACAGCATTGGCACGGGAAAAGGGGCGTTACGCGCTCTTTGAGGGCAGCGACTGGCAGACTGGCGCGTATTTTGAAAAGCGGGGTTATACCTCCGAAAAGTGGCGGGCGCTTGCGAAAACGGTGGCGGTGCAGGGAATGCGCAACGCCTATCTGCTGGCGGTCGCACCGACCTCCAGCACATCTATCCTCTCCGGCACGTCGGCGGGCATAGATCCAATTATGAAGAAATTCTTTTTAGAGGAAAAAAAGGGCAGCATGCTGCCCCGCGTTGCTCCGGAGCTTTCCATGGATACATGGTGGTGCTATAAGGCGGCGCATCTGATCGACCAAAGCTGGTTGGTACGCGCCGCGGGCCTTCGCCAGAGACATATTGATCAGGCGCAGAGCATGAATCTCTATATCACCAACGACTATTCCATGCGTCAGGTGCTCAGACTGTATTTGGAGGCGTGGAGGGCCGGCGTCAAGACCATTTACTATGTCCGCAGCAAGGCCCTTGAGGTCGAGGCCTGCGAAAGCTGCTCGTCATAAGGAGGATAGCATGACGGAACTGAAGAAAAAGCCCCTTTTTAACCCGGAGGGCGACCCTGATGTGCGCCTGCGGCGCATGATCGGCGGCAATACCACCAACCTCAACGACTTCAACAATATGAAGTACGCTTGGGTCAGCGACTGGTACCGGCAGGCCATGAACAACTTTTGGATCCCTGAGGAGATCAATCTCTCGCAGGATGTGAAGGACTATCCCCGCCTGCTGTCAGCCGAGCGCAGCGCCTACGATAAAATTCTGAGTTTTCTTGTCTTTTTGGATTCCATTCAGACAGCGAACCTGCCTAATATCGGCGCCTACATTACCGCCAACGAGGTCAATCTCTGCCTGTCCATTCAGGCGTTTCAGGAGTGTGTCCACTCACAGAGCTACAGCTATATGCTCGACACCATCTGTTCCCCCGTGGAGCGCAATGACATCCTCTACCAATGGAAAACGGACGAGCATCTGCTGCGCCGCAACACCTTCATTGGGGACTGCTACAACGAGTTTCAGGAGCGGAAGGACGCTCCCACGCTGCTGCGCGTGATGATGGCAAACTATATTTTGGAGGGCATCTATTTTTACAGCGGCTTTATGTTCTTCTACAATCTCTCCCGAAACGGGAAGATGCCCGGCTCGGCGCAGGAGATTCGCTACATAAACCGCGATGAGAACACGCACTTGTGGCTGTTCCGCAATATCATCACGGAGCTGCAAAAGGAGCAGCCGGAGTTGTTCACCGCCGAGAGCGTACAAGCGCTGCGCGAGATGATGCGTGAGGGCGTGGAGCAGGAGATCGCATGGGGGCATTATGTGATCGGCGACGACATCCCGGGGCTGAACCGGCAGATGATCAGCGATTACATCCGCTATCTCGGCAACCTCCGCTGGACGAGCCTTGGCTATCCCGCATTGTATCCAGGCTTTGAGAGCGAACCGGAGAGCATGGAATGGGTCAGCCAGTACGCCGACGCCAACATGGTCAAGACCGATTTCTTTGAGGCACGCAGTACCGCCTACGCCAAGAGCACCGCACTGATAGACGATTTATAAGAAAACCAAAGACATCAGAATAGGAGATACTACTATGAATTACAGAGCTATGATTCAAAATCGCAGATCCGTTCACGCATTCCGCGAAAAGGAAGTTCCGAGCGAGGCTATCGGCCAGCTCCGATCCTACTATGAAAAGACCTGCCCCCGTCTTGTCCCGGAGATTGCAACGGAGTTGATCGTCTTGGACAAGGATGCACAGCCGGCGCTGGAGAGCTCAGCGGGCTATAATCAATTTCTCATCGGAGCACCGCACTACCTGCTCCTTATGTCTGCCCCGCATTCCTATGCGGCCATCAACGCCGGCTACATGATGGAAGATCTCGTCCTCAAGCTGACTGAGTTGGACATTGACACCTGCTGGATGACCTTCACCGACAGCGACAAAATCAAAAAGGCACTGTCTCTCGCCACCCCGTTAGAGGTGGCGGCAATCGTTGCCTTTGGCTACGGGGAAAAGACCGCAAAAAAGCTGCGGCTGAATATCCTAAGTATGTCTCAGATCGATGTGCGGGCCGAGCAGCAGTACTACGCGCCCAAAAAGGGCGTGCACGATTTGGTTCACATGGGGAGCTGGAGCAACAAGTCTGGGCTTGACGAGATGATGGACTTCTACGACGATATGCTCTGGCAGTCCTTCTACGCCGCTTCGCTCTCCCCCAGCTATCTCAACCGTCAGCCCTATGGCTTCCTTGTGCAGGATCACAGCATCTATTTGGTGCAGCAGGAGGATGCCTACACCGATAATTTGGATGCCGCATTGGATCTCGGTATTGTCATGCTCCACTTCTCCGCCGTCGCCTCCCAGTGGGCGGGGCAGGTACGCTGGGAACTTTCACCTGCTGCGCCCGACGGCCTGCCGGAAGGACTTCGCTCCGCTGCGGTGTACCACATGTAACGACTCTGGGGGAAGCAAGGCAACGGTAAAATGCGCGACCGTCGATCTGCGGTTGAGCGTATGTTCCATTAGAAAAGAAGAACCTATCCGTCAGAGTCTGAGTAAGGAAAATAGGAGGTATTTTTTATATGGCTATCCAAACGGTAACAGATGCCATCCGCTATGTAGGGGTGGATGATAACACATTGGCACTCTTTGAAAACCAGTACCCCGTCCAGCCTATGGGAGTGAGCTACAACTCCTATGTCATTCTGGATGAGAAGATCGCCGTGATGGACAGCGTGGACGCACGGGCGGCGGAAGAATGGCTTTCCAATGTGGCGCGGGTGTTGGAGGGGCGCAGGCCCGACTATCTTGTGGTCACACACATGGAGCCGGATCATTCCGGCAGCCTCATGCGGCTGGCACAAAAGTACCCGGAGATGAAGATCGTGGGAAACGCGAAAACATTTACCCTGATCAAGCAGTTCTTCGGCACAGGTGCATTGTCGGAAGACCGTATGCTGGAGGTTGGCGAAAGAGATACGCTTTCCTTGGGTTTGCACCGGCTGCGCTTTCTGCTGGCGCCGATGGTACACTGGCCGGAGGTGATGACAGCGTATGAAGAGGAGGAAAAGATCCTGTTCTCGGCGGATGCCTTCGGCCGCTTCGGTTCACTGGAACGGACTGCCCGTGCCCCCTGGGTGCCGCAGGCCCGACGGTATTATTACAATATTATCGGGAAATATGGCGCACAGGTGCAGGCTCTGCTGAAAAAAATCTCCGCGCTGGAGATCAAAACGATCTGCCCGCTCCATGGCCCCATGCTCACAGAAGACTTGGGGGAGTACCTGCGGCTCTATGATCTCTGGTCACAATGGAAACCGGAAGAACCGGAGGGCATCCTGATCGCTCACGCATCCATCCATGGAAATACTGCCCATGCGGCGAAGACCCTCAAGGGTAAATTAGAGAAAAAAGGCGTACAGGTCAACATATGTGATCTCACTGTGACAGATCTTTCCTACGCTGTTGCCAGTGCGTTCTACTGCGGGAAGTTGGTTTTAGCCAGCGCCACCTATGACGGAGAACTGTTTCCGCCCATGAGGGAGTTTTTGGAACATTTACGGACAAAGGGATTCCGAAACCGCCGGGTTGGCCTTATTGAAGACGGCTCTTGGGCACCTGCTGCCGCGCGGCTGATGCGCACCAAATTGGAGGAGATGAAGGATATCCACCTTTACGAAACGGTAGTGTCTCTGCGTGGTGCATTGAACCAAACCAGCGAAGCGCAGATGGACGCTCTGGTGGCTGAGCTCTGCGCAGAATAAGCTGCAACAAACCGCAGCTATTCTCGTACAGATGATGGTCTTACTCATCTGCTTTATGTCCCAAGGGCAGAGTACCGTCATCTCAGGTTGAGGTCACGATGTGGTGTGGGGCGAGACCGGAGTCTTGAGAATACCCAAACAAAGGAAAGGAGCTGACAGATATGGCAGCTATGAACATGAATCAGGAGCAGTTTGAGCAGGCGATCCGGGAGGAAAAGCCCGTTTTGGTGGATTTCTGGGCGCCCTGGTGCGGCTACTGCCGGAGGATCGGCCCCGCGTATGAGAAGATCGGAGAGGAATACGCGGACAGCCTCGCCGTCGGCAAGATCAACATTGACGAGGAGCCGCGGCTGGCGGGGGCCGAGGGGATCGAGGACATCCCAACTCTGGTGCTGTACCGGAACGGAAAGGCCGTGGATTCCATCACCGCGCCCGGCTCAAAGGCAGAAATCGACCGTTTCATTCAGGAAGCCTTGGTGAAATAACGGAGGGTTCAGATATGAACAACAATCATGTTTATGATATGCTCGTGGTGGGCGGCGGCCCGGGCGGCTACACCGCCGCCCTGTACGCGGCACGGGCGGGGCTGGACACCATCGTGCTGGAAAAACTGTCCGCCGGTGGGCAGATGGCCCTGACCGAGCAGATCGACAACTATCCTGGCTTTGAGGACGGGATCGACGGCTTCTCTCTGGCGGAGAAGATGCAAAAGCAGGCGGAGCGCTTCGGGGCACGCAGCGAATACGCAGAAGTCCTCCGCATGGATCTGACGGCGGTTCCCAAGCTCGTGGAGACCAGCGAGGGGATCTTCCTGGGGAAAACCGTGGTGCTGGCCACCGGTGCGGACCCCAGAACGCTGGGCGTTGCCGGAGAGACGGAGCTGTTGGGCCGGGGCGTGGCCTACTGCGCCGCCTGCGACGGGATGTTTTACAAGGGCAAAACGGTGGTCGTGGTGGGCGGCGGCAATTCCGCCGCGGCAGATGCCCTCCTTCTCAGCCGCGTGGCGAAAAAAGTGATCCTCGTCCACCGCAGAGACACCCTGCGGGCCACCAAGAGCTATCACGAGCCGCTGGCACAGGCCGAAAACGTGGAATTCCGTTGGAACAGCGTCGTTTCCGCGCTGCTTTCCGGGGACAGGCTGACCGGCGTCCGCCTGCGGGACACCGTCACCGGTGAGGAAAGCGTGGTGGACTGCGACGGCGTATTTGTCAGCGTGGGCCGACAGCCCGCCACGGCGCTGGCGGTGGGTCAACTGGCGCTGGACGGCGGCGGCTATATCGTGGCCGGAGAGACCACGGAAACCAGTATTCCCGGCGTTTACGCCGTGGGCGACGTGCGGACGAAGCCCCTCCGTCAGGTGGTCACCGCCGTGGCGGACGGCGCGGTGGCAGTCCACATGGCGGAGAAATATATCGCGGAAAACCGATAAGGGAGGTAGATTGAAAAAGCCATGTTTAAGGTCAGGCCGGATACGACCGCAGTGGGGATGCCGACATATCTGCAAGGCAAACTGCCAGAGTGATGGCAGATAAGATAACCCATGTAAGATCGGGAGATATGTTGTCTCTCCATATCCAGTCCACGCAACAGTGAGCAACTGAGTCAAAACCACCGGCTGAGCCGGTGGCTTGAGTAAGCCCTAGAAGGGCACCTTACCAGCAAAGCCCCTATAAGAGGCCACGAGCAAGCATCTTTCATCTGCATTACCTGCCCTACCGCTCTAACGAGCTATGTTGCAAAGTGCATCTTCTAAGATGACAATTTCTTTGTCATCTCGCTTTGCTCGAATCTTATAGCTAAAGCATTTTCTACTCCACCAGCGGAGCTGGTGGTTGTCGCTCGTTCAAGCTACCCAATAAATAAGCAACGCCCGCCGGGAGATCTCCCGGCGGGCGCTGCTGTGTTCAGAGGAACGTTATTTTTCTTGCCTTACTTTGCGGCATCCACCAGCACACCAACGTAGCCGGCAGTATCCACCAGCGTGGCACCGGAAACGGCGTCCACAGCCTTTTCATCTTTGCTCAGAGCCTCGGCGTCGGCAATGCTCATGCCGTTCACGTGGTTCTGGATGGCGTCGTAGTTGGCATCCAGCGAAACGGTGGAACCAGCCTTTTCGGCCATCATCTTGCTGTAGTAATCGGCGTTGACCCGCTTGGACATCAGCACCTTGCCCTCGGCGTAGCCTGCGCCGAAGTCAGAATCGGAGTTGGGCACACCGACGACCCCGGCGTCCGAACCGGCAAACTGGAACTCGTCAATGTAGCTCAGCACGATGGTGTCCCCGGCGGTGGCGACAGCGCCGGAGGTGAAGCACTTGGTGCCGTGTGCGGCCCCATAGACCACATTCAGCTTCAGGTCCTCGGAGCTGCCGTTGAACTCCACGGCCTGCGTGGTCTGGGCGTTTTTGGCGGCATCCACGATGGCGGAGAGATAACCGGCGGTATCCACCAGCGTTGCGCCGGAGACGGCGTCCACAGCCTCGGCACCCTTGGCGGCCACATCCTCCAGCTCGGAGATGGTCTTGCCGACAGCAAAGTTCTGGATGGCGTCGAAGTTTGCATCCAGAGCGACCGTGGAGCCGCCCTTTTCGGCCATCATCTTGCTGTAATAATCAGCGTTGGCCCGCTTGGACATCAGAACCTTGCCCTCGGCGTAGCCTGCGGCAAAGTCGGAGTCGGAGTTGGGCACAGCGGTCACGCCTGCATCGGCGCTGGTGAACTGGAAATCGTCGAGGTAGGCGGCGAGGATGACGTCATCCTTCACCACAGCCACCGCTTCGGTGAAGCACTTGGTGCCGTGGGCGGCAGCATAGGCCTGCCCGATCTGGATGCCGCCTTCCACCGGGACGATGGCGGCGGGCTCAGCGGGGGCTGCGGCAGCAGAGTCGGCGGGGGCTTCTTCGGCCAGCTCCACACCCAGTGCGGCGGCAACGGCCTTCCGGACGGCCTTGGTGGTCACCGTGGCACCAGCAACACCGTCGATGGCGGGGCCGTTGGCGGCTACGACCTGCTTGGACAGCTCTTCCAGTGCAGCGCCGCCGATGCTCTCGGTCTCCTGTGCACCTTCCAGCTTGCAGTCGGTAACGGTGCCGTTGGCATCCACGGTCAGGGTGGCAGTGACAGCACCGCCAAAGCCTTCGGCAGAGCCGGTCTTAGTCACACCGGCAGCGGTGGAGCTGCTGCTGCCGCCGCAGGCGGCCAGAGAGACGCCAACAACGAGGCTCATGGCCACGGCAGCGCTCAGTTTGCGGATGATCTCCTGTTTCATGGGTCTTTCCTCCAGAGAAAAATCGGTTTGTGTTCGGCCCCCAGAAAAGGTCATACCTTTTCAAGGATGCTTACAAAAGATAACATATTTTGTGATGTGCTGTCAAGAGATTTTGTCACATACTTCGTGGAGAATGATAAATTGGTGTCAATTTGTGACGCTGACGGCATAAAAAAGCCGGAAACCAACGTACAGCGGTCGGTTCCCGGCAGACGGAAGCACTGAGGCGAAACTCAACGCTTGATGTCGTAGTTCATGTTCATCAGGTTGCGGATGGAGCTTACATCGTCGGTGATGTTGGCATCGCCGTGGATGGTGTGCTTGATGGCGCTGCTGGCCACGGCAAAGTTGATCATAATCCATCAGGAGCGAACCGTCAACGATGGCGCGGATGTCGCCGCCGTTGTTGTCCCAGTAGTCTGCCACCAATTTCCCGGTAACATCGGCAAGCTGCTGGCTGACACGCTCCCCGCTGATGCCGTAGGTCTTGCTCAACATCTCCGAAACCGGCTGCACCAAATCAGGGCCGAGCTGCCACACCTCCGGGTCACGGGAATTGCGGCGCACCCCGGTGTCCGACACATCGAAAACGTAGTGCAGCCGGGGGAATCCGCTGGATTCATCCAGCAAGGCGATGCCCTTAGAGCCACGCCTGACATAGCGGTTCATCCGGTTGCGCCAAATGTCAAATTCGGCGCAGGCGGTGGCATCGGGTCGCTAAGCGTAGATCATCAACTGGTCCGGGAAACTGTACTTGTACAGCCGGGATGCTGTGGTCAGGTAGTCCGTCCAGCTTTCCCAGTACCGTGTCAGACCGTTTGCCGTGCGCTGGGCAAGGGCGAGATATTCCTCGGTTTTGTTTGGCATTTTGGCCTCCTTTTTCAGATTTTAGGGTATAAAAATAGCGGGCAACCGTTTTGGGGTTGCCCGCTGGAAAGTGTATCGAGATAAGATTATTTGCTATTGCCCTTTATGTACTTCATAACGCAGCACCCCATCACGATGACGGGAAGCACGGTTCGTAAACCGAGGTCGCCGACCCGCACATTTACATCAATCACAAGCCCTGCAAACCATGCCGCTAAAGTGAAAACAGTTGCCCAACCGTAACTCATAGAAC
>ENA-OZTA01000094-OZTA01000094.1-human-gut-metagenome-genome-assembly--contig:-NODE-94-length-21941-cov-12.269350_pt1 | contig 21941 bp, 19 predicted proteins | sample MGYA00244129_ERZ653980 | MGnify/ENA primary metagenome ERZ653980 (study PRJEB26926, sample SAMN06164589) | human gut metagenome | biome: ENVO:00009003; feature: ENVO:2100002; material: ENVO:00002003... | reverse complement strand
GCTCGGAGATGTGTATAAGAGACAGCGTTTATTCAAGGTTGCAAATATAGTTTTTTTTTCATTCACAGAGAGTAAGGTTTCTAAATATTTAGGTTTTAGAATATAAAAAAAGTCGAAAATCAAATCGCTTCACTCAATTAGGTTCACAGAATCTTTCTTTTCCGTAACGATTGCTTCCTTGAACGCCAGCACACACTTTTTCTTAATCACTTTGAGTTGCTTTCAAAAAAATACATACTCCTCTGTTTCATCTTTATACTTCCCCCTACTGCTCCTTCTTTTTTTCAAGCAAACACCATACCGGATAGTGGTCTGATACAGATATCGAACGGTCTACCTTACAGCTTAACACTTTAAACGATGGGGAGACAAACACATGGTCTATACGAAAATAAATCAAATCCCTATTATAAGAAAAACCGGGACCAAATCCAGCTTCTGCATACGCATCTTGCAAATGAGCAGAAACGATACGATGCGTATACGATACAGGAGAATCATTAAAATCGCCACAGACAACTTGATAGCGAGCTTGATCCCGCCTGATCACCTGAGCAATCGTATCGGCTTGAGCAGCACGAATTGCTACCGCATCCGACAACTTATGCAACAGCCGTTTTCCTTCTTTCTCAACTTTATTCTTCCCCGGAGAATGAATCAAATCTTGATACGTCTCTTTATCCTTCACATTGAGTTTATTCGATTCCAGATGATTACACATCACAGTCAGCGTGTCCTTCCCTGCCTTGATGCGAAGCAACATACTTCCATTATATGCACTGGAATACGGAATACGCCTGACCGTAAGAATGGGATGTTTAGACAGACAGGCAAGCCCATTTCTTCCCCCTAAAAGAATCGTTTTTATATAAGGATATGTCTTTGAGAGTTGTTTTCTTATCGAACGATTATAAACCGGAAACTCCTGCAGGCACACAATATCGGCCCCGCTTTGCTTCAGATAATCTACAATCGGGCTTTCTGCCTGATTCCTTTCCCCTTTCCCGGCAGGCATACCCATTATATTATACGTAAGAAGTTTGAGGGTCTCTCCCTGATTGTCAGGCTCTACCTTCGTAATATTAAGAGGCAGATACGTCCAGACTGCATTCCACGCTGCCACAAAAAACAAAAGGGGCAACACAACATTCATTCGCCTAACCAGCAGCCAAAAAAAGAGCATAAACAGATTAAGCGCCAGAAAAAAAGGCAAAAACAAGCCTGCGCATGCCAATGTGGGATACTTCACCGGCGACAGATAAGGACTATAGGCACAAAACAAAAGGCCTAAACCGATTATCCCATTTATCAAAATCCCCAGAAAACGCACAGAATGTCCCCAAATATTCATCGTTTGCTTGCATCAAAAAGTCGTTTCTTCTCTTCTTCCGTCAAGCTACCGTAACCCGATTTACGCAGTTTGTCCAAAATTCGATCCACCTCTTTTTCCCGTTCCTTCTTCCGGGCATTAAAGTCATAGTCTTTTTGTTTGTCACCATAGTGTACCTTCATTTTCGGTTTCCTGCGAGAAGGTTTCCATCCTCCATCTATCCAGTCGATTGCTCCGTTAATCCATTTCGTCGCATCATGTCCGCTTGCCAGTCCGGCGGCAAACCACCAGCCAGCCAAGGCTCCTCCCAAGTGAGCGATGTGCCCACCCGCATTGCCCGAAGTCATAAAGAGCAAGTCGAGAGCCACCATAAACAATGCCACATACTTCAAACGTACCGTCCCGATAAACATAAACTGAACCGGATACTCTGGTTCACGCACAGCTGTAGCCATCACGATGGCCAGTACAGAAGCTGAAGCGCCAAGTAAATAAGAGCTATAAATCGCATCTTCAAAATAAGGGAAGACATTATATGAAAGAATATACATCAGTCCGCCGCAAATTCCTCCCAGAATATAGAGTCCCCGCAAGTGCTTAGCAGAAAAGAAGCTCAGAAAAATCCGTCCGAACCAGAACAGCCACAACATATTAAAAAGAATATGCAGCAAATTCGCGTGCATAAACATATAAGTAAACAACGACCAGGGCTGACGTACCAAGACCAGCACCCATGCAGGGAGCTCCAGGTAATTGACCCAGGGAGTAGGCGGTACATTAAAAAGGGTAAGTACAATGCCCACCAATGAAATCAGCAAGAACACACCGGCATTGATATACACCAGTTTCGTAACAATATCGCCTCGCTGAAAATTTGCCTTCAAATCAGCTATAAATTTGTCCACCGCCATTTTTCTTTCTCCAATAAATTATCATAAAAAAGCCGAACAACATTCCACCTAAGTGAGCAAAGTGAGCCACATTTCCCCCTCCGGCAACACCCAGGAAGAACTCCAGTACCGCATAACCGATTACAAAATACTTCGCCTTGATTGGCATCGGGATGGGGAATACAAGCATTTCACTGTTAGGGAAAAGCATACCGAATGCCAGCAGAATGCCAAAGACGGCTCCTGATGCTCCAACCGTATTCCAGCTGTTGATAAACGTCTCCACTGCAACGATTCCCATACCCGTATCTACTGCCTGATAATTTGAAATCACAGTTTCATACTCAACATACTGCACCAGTTCCTGCATCAGTCCGGCACCGATACCGCAGACCAGATAATAAGTAAGAAAACGCTTCGGTCCCCACACCTGTTCCAGCACGCGTCCGAACATCCATACCGCAAACATATTAAAGAAGATATGCTGAAAATCGGCATGCATAAACATATACGAAATCAGCTGCCCCAGATTAAAGTCAGAAGCAAGAAAGAAATGAAGCCCCAGCAGATGATTCAAATCCACTCCATAACGCTGTGCCACAACCATACCGAAGAAGCACAGCACATTAATAATCAACAAGTTTTTTGTTACAGTGGGTAAACTATTCATAGTTCAGTTTTTAATCGTTATCTATAAAGTTCAGTTCAAGTCGCCGGCAAAGGTACAAAACATTAAACCTTTTCTCATTTTCATTTAAGTATAATTAGACTTTCAGGTCCCATATTAAACAGCAGGTCGGCAATACTCAAATTCGAAATAAAACCCAACTTCTGGTCGAACACCTGATAATACGTTTTCGGCACAAAGCCGGGGTCTTCCACTTCATACGAGCGCTTAGGATGGATTTTTTCACGGAAGTCATCCTGATTCTCCGGACATGCCACATAATCAGAAGTAAGCCGCAAGTCGGGCTGCAAGTCAATCTGCTCACACATCCATTGACACAATTCCAGATTCAAATCGAACAGGAACTCATACTTCCGCTCAAAGAAACGATGAAACTCATCGGCATAGTAATCAAAAAACGGACTATGCTTATAAGCTGCCACAAACGCATTCCAATGCACATGTCTCCAGTTGCCATGATCCGAAATACGGATATCCTTCATCAGGCACTTATCCGAATCCGTCTTTTCAGTCGGAATGGTCAGCGCCTGCACACCACCAGCCGAAGCAATGACACACCGGTTACGGTAAGTCTGTTTCATATAATGGTCATACTGCTCTATATAGACCGTGTCATAAGCAGCCAGTTTTGTATAATATTCCACCGGAGCCAGATAAGCCGACCCCAGAACCACAGTTTTTTCCATTTGAAATCGTTTTTTAAAGTTACGAGCTATCAAATAACAAGGCAACTCAACTTTAGCACGTAGAATCTCGCCACTTGAAACCTCGTCAACTTGTCAACTAAAAAAATCATTGTACTCTTTGCAGGAAACGCCCCTTCCGGGAAGTAAACCAGATAAGACATGCCTTACCTATGATATAATCTTCCGGTACAAACCCAAAGAGGCGGGAATCACAAAGATTCACCGGATCATTTGAACTTACCCAATAATAATCTTTGGTAAAAGCATATTCCGACACCGGCACCCCCTCCACCCATAACGTATCACGGCAAACTTCAGCCTGCCGGTGTTCATGCGCCCGGATAGTGTTACACAGCAATGCCACATTCCAAGGATACACCTTTACCGGCATCCCCTTTCGGGGAACAACAAAAGGATAGACTTCCTGCGGCTGTTTAGATGTAAGCGGGGTCAGCACCACCTTTCCCCCCAGCTTCTGCACCATAAGATAATACTCATAATGACTGAAACTGCGGATATAACTGCCATCCGACAAGTAGCTCACCAGCTTATTCTCTTCAGCGATTCCTATAGACTGAAGCGCCTCCCAAACCAAGTCCTCGGCAGCCGAAGGATACGCATAAAGTTCTTTGCTGTCTGGGCTCAGCACCTCTCCCCCAATCTCAGTCAGTTCACGGTTCAGCATGAGCGTATCCCCTGCCACCCCGGTACAGCGGCTGATAAACAACTCCCGTCGTTCCATCCACTCCGATTCCCTCCTTGGATCAGGGTTATTAAAAAGAAAGATATCCCCTTTTTCCACCGGTTTCTTTCCCAGCCGGTGATAACCCCACAAGGAAGGAAAAGGCACACGCAGACCATAACTCCACTTATTCACCAAGATACCCTCTCCCTGATACAGACTGTTTTCCATACCCGAAGAAGGAATTATACAAGAGGTGACAAGGAGCATTTTAACCAGCAGTGCTACGGCAGCAGCCGTAAATACTGCCTTCAGCCAAAGTGTCCAACGCATGCGCTTCACCAGTCATTTATCCTTTTTCATTCTTCATTTTTCATTCTTCACTTTATATTATCCACCCAGCGGAAAATGCGGTTCCAACGGATTTTTCCATTTACCCATCCTCTGTCTTCATCTAACGAGAGCCAGATAAAAATCGGTTTTCCCACAATATGGTCTTCCGGAACAAATCCCCAGAAACGAGAGTCTGCCGAATTATGGCGGTTATCCCCCATCATCCAGTAATAATCCATCTTAAATGTATAAGAAGCCGCTTCCTTTCCGTTGATATAAATTTTTCCGTTCTTCACCTCCAGCGTATTTCCCTCATAAATCCGGATCGGGCGCTCATAAACCGGAAGGTTATCCAAGTTCAGCTCCACAGTTTCCCCTTTCTTCGGAATCCATACCGGGCCGTAATTATCCGTGGTCCATCCGGTATATTTATTAAGCGGATACAATCCTCCGGCATCCTCACCCGGCACATACGAAATCCACTCCACAATATCTTTCCGTGCCAGCAACGCCTCTTTCGCTCCGGCAGTAAGCGGCATTTGGATGACTCCCTCCGGCGAAGGAGCACCAGCCAAATCATCCACACTGATATTAAATTCATCCAGCAAGTCTTCCGAGATTCCGATATACGCCTGCAAATCCTCCATCGAGCGTCCAGGCTGTAACGTATAACCCGTACCCTGTGCGTTCACTGCAAACAGCATTGACCACATATCGGCACGACATTGCTTGAACTTCACGTTATAACGATACTGCACACAGTCGGGCTCCTTGTTAGGTTGTCCGTCCAGATACACGATACGGTCTTTAATCTGTAAAGTCTGTCCGGGAAGTCCCACACAGCGTTTCACATAGTTCTCTCTTCGGTCTACCGGTCGCGACAAGATTTCTCCGAACTCATTCGGATGATCCTTCACATACTGCAATCCGGTCTGATAATAAAAATCATACACCTGACGCTGTTGCTCCAGAGTCAACTTCGAAAGATCAATGGGCTTTGCCAGACTCTGTCCGATAGGATAAGCCAACTGATACAATCCCTCAGCCTGTGCCTTCGCAGCCACACTGTCGCCTGCCGGAAAGTTAAACACCACAATATCATTCAGCTTCACTTCACCCAGCCCTTTTACACGCTTATACTCCCAGTGCGGAAAATCAAGATACGATTTACAGTTCAAGACAGGCAAAGTATGCTGCGTAAGCGGCATGTGAAGCGGAGTCTGCGGGATACGCGCTCCATAACTCATCTTACTTACAAACAGATAGTCGCCTACCAGCAATGATTTTTCCAGCGAAGACGAAGGAATCACATAATTCTGGAAAAAGTACAGATTCACAAAATACACTGCCACCAGCGCATAGACGATTGCATCTACCCAGCTCATGATGCCATACAGCGTTTTATTCTCAATCTTCTTCCACCAAGTCCAAGGAATCTTCTTCGTGATATACACGTCAAAGATAAAAGGCACGACCAGCAGTCCCAGCCAACTTTTCAGCCAAATAATAAATAGCAGATAAAGCGTCAGCACCACAGCCAACTTTATCCATTGTATACGAGAAGCCTGTATCATAAATCAAAAAGGAAATAAATCATTCATACCTAAGAAACCCGTATGCGCAGCCGTATATTCAGCAGCCAGCACAGCTCCCAGCGCAAAGCCTTTCCGGTTTTTTGCATCATGAGTAATCACGATCGAGTCAGCTTCCGATTCATACGTAATGGTATGAATTCCCGGCACCTCTCCACGGCGGATGGCACTTACCGGCAGTTCATCGGGCGCACAGTCAGCAGTTCCGCTCACCGAGCCGTCGGGCGCAGTAAGCGTACCCATCACCCATTTATTCTTCCGTTCCAAGTTCTCCAGAATGCCTTCAGCCAACGTAATCGCCGTACCACTCGGAGCATCCAGTTTGTGCACATGATGCGTTTCCACCATCGACACCTCATAATTCGGAAAGCGGTTCATAATCCGGGCAAGATACTTGTTTACAGCCGAGAAGATAGCTACTCCCAAACTGAAGTTCGATGACCAGAACAGCGTTTTTCCTTCCTCTTCACACAGGCGGCGCATCTCATCTCCATGCTCACCCATCCAGCCGGTACTGCCCGAAACCACTTTCACTCCATTCCGGAAAGCCTCCATACAGTTACCGTAAGCCACCGAAGGAGCCGTAAACTCAATCGCCACATCTGCCGAGCGGAACGCATCCGACTCAAAGTCCTTCCGGTTATTTATATCAATTATACAAACAATTTCATGACCACGGGAAAGCGCAATCTGCTCTATTTCCTTCCCCATTTTTCCATATCCGATTAATGCTATTTTCATAATTCTCTACTAATTTTACTCGCAAAGATAACGTTTTTCGCTATAAATCATTACTTTTGAAGGACATTTACAGCTCATTAACATGGAACATCTTTTGCATTATGTGTGGAAGCACAAGCTTTTCCCGTTGAAACCGCTGTTTACCACCAGCGGACAGATGCTTGAAATCATCGACCCCGGGCTGCCCAACCCCGATGCCGGAGCTGATTTTTTCAATGCCAAAATCAAGCTCGACGGAGTGACATGGGTAGGAAATGTAGAAATACACGAACGGACTTCCGACTGGAAGCGTCACCACCATGACCACGACACCGCCTATGACTCCGTAATTCTCCACGTAGCCTCACTCATTGACGCCGATATTTTCCGCACCAACGGAGAATCCATACCTCAATTCGAACTGCACTGCCCGCCACAAGTCATCGAAAACTACCGCGACCTTCTCCTCACCTCGCACTATCCTCCCTGCTACCGCCTGATACCTCAGCTCCCCAAGCTCATGATACACAGCTTCCTTTCCACCCTGCAAACCGAGCGGTTTGAGCAGAAAACCCGTCAAATCGAGCGGCGGCTGAAAGCCGATGGCAACGATTGGGAACATACCTTCTTCATCACCCTTGCCCGCAACTTCGGATTCGGAGTCAACAGCGACGCCTTTGAGCTTTGGGCACAGTCCATTCCCCTACAGGCAGTCAACAAGCACCGCGACAACCTGCTGCAAGTCGAAGCCTTCTTTTTCGGTCAGGCAGGATTGCTCCACGAACTGCCCACCGATGATTACACCCAAAGCCTCGTCCGTGAATACCGGTTTCTTTCCCATAAATTTCAGCTGACCCCCTCCTCCAACTGCCGATGGCGACTTCTCCGCATGCGTCCGGGCAACTTTCCTCACGTCCGCATAGCCCAGCTTGCCTGTCTATACCACCGGTCCCAAGGTCTGTTCTCCCGCCTGATGGAACGAACCACCCTTCAAGCACTCCGCCAAGAGTTCAAAGGAGGAACATCCGCTTATTGGGAAACCCACTACGTATTCGGCGAACCTTCAACCTCTTCCCCGAAAACCTTAAGCACCACCTCCATTGACCTGCTGATTATCAATACCGTCATCCCATTTCTTTATGCTTATGGAAAATACAAGGGCGATGAACGGCTGTATCAGCGAGCCGATGCCCTGCTCGAAAATCTCAAACCCGAAAGCAACTACATCATCCGCCAGTGGAAGGAGTGTGGATTAACTGCCGCCCATGCAGGCGACAGCCAGGCACTGATTCAGCTCAAGAAGAACTATTGCGACCCGAAGAAATGCCTATACTGCCGCATCGGATACGAATATTTCAAAAAAGAGCCTCTCTCACCGCCCTCAGATAAGCATCCAGACGCGAACATTTAAGCAGCTGCTTCCGGGCTTTCTTGTCCATGTCCGGCAGCAGATACTCCCACATTGTTTTCATCTTATGCAACAACTGTGCCTCTCCACCCTCCATGGTTTGCTCATACGCAGCAAGCAGCTGGTCGTGCATCTCAGCCACCTTCCGGTAAAGCACCTCCTGCTGCCATGGCTTTCCATCACGGAAAGCAGCCGCCAGCGAAGGGTTTGCCAGCAATCCCCTGCCTATCATCAAGCCCGACAGACGCGGAAAGCGGGTCATCACCTGCTGCATCTCCTCTACTGAATACAAGTCGCCGTTATAAACCAAGGGCACCTCACAAGCTTCATAAAACAAAGCAAACGACTCCAGGTCCACCGTCCCCTTATACTGTTGCTTACCTATCCTGGGATGCAACGTAATCTGCTTCACCACCGAACCGTTCAGCAGCGGCAAAACCGCCCTCCACTCCTCCGGTTCCTGCCACCCCAGACGCATCTTCACCGAAAACATCCCATCCGGATAAGCCCGTAAAGCCTCAAGCAACGCCTCCACCCGTTCCGGATACGGAAGCAAGCCCGACCCCATCTTCCGGTTCACAACCGGCGGAAACGGACACCCCATGTTCAAGTCCATCTCCCGATACCCCTGAGCCATCAGAAAATCAACCAGCACCGCCAGCTCTTCCGAAGTAGAGGCGATGACCTGCGGAACCAGATGCGCCACCCTGTTCCGCTCACAAGAAACCTCCTTCCGGTCTTTGTTCCGTATCTCCCCCTTCTCCAACCGCACAAAAGGCGTATAATAAGCATCCACTCCTCCGAATACCCCTTCATGAGCGTTCCGCCATGCCGCCTCGGTAAAGCCCTGTAAAGGCGCTGCATAAATCTTCATGTCTCGAATCATATTTATTTTCTTATCTAAAATACACATTAATAACCACCTGCTTCAGATTTATTTCCTGCAAGCAATTCCTCTCCAGCTGATAAGCAAACGCAAACTTACAAACTTATAAGCGGAAAACCACCAACTTACAAACGAAAACCGTATCTTTGTAAACACACTAAACCAACCGAAAAATAATGGGAAAATATATTTATGAACTGACCATGAAGGTACGCGATTACGAATGCGACCTCCAAGGTATTGTAAACAACGCCAATTACCAGCACTACATTGAGCACACCCGTCACGAGTTTCTCAGCTCGGCAGGCATCAGCTTTGCCCGCCTCCATGAACAAGGCATCGACCCTGTCGTGGCACGCTTAAACATGGCCTTCAAGACACCGCTCCGCAGCGGCGATGAGTTTATATCCAAGCTTTACCTCAAGAAAGAAGGCATCAAATACACCTTCTACCAAGACATCTTCCGTCTGCCCGACCTGAAGCCAGTCATCAAAGCAACCGTTGAAACAGTATGCCTCATCAACGGCCGTCTGGGCGAAAGCAGTTTGCTGAACGAAACATTTTCACCTTACCTGAATGAATGAAGAAACCCTTTACACGAATGAATGAAGAAACCCTTTACACCCTTGCACTGACCCGAATCCCCGGCTTGGGCCTCATCGGAGCGCATCGCCTGCTTGAAGCAGCCGGAAGTGCTTCTGCCATCTTCCTTCATACCAAGGAACTGATAGAAAGCATGCCCGACTTTCCCAAGCGGCTGACTCATGCCTTTGACTGTCCGGACATTCTGCGCCTCTGCGAAGCCGAGCTACAGTTTGCCGAGAAAAACAAAATCCGTCCGCTGCCCCCTGCCGACGCCGACTACCCTTCCCGGTTGCGCGAATGCGATGATGCCCCTCTCATCCTGTTCTACCGAGGCAATGCCAACCTCAACAGCCTGCATTTCATCAGTCTGGTAGGCACACGCCATGCCACTGAGTACGGCAAAGGGCTTTGCCTCCGTTTCATGGAAGAACTGAAAGAGCTGCTCCCCGATGCAGTCATCGTAAGCGGACTGGCCTACGGCATCGACATCCATGCCCACCGGGCTGCACTCCAGTGCGGTTTTGAAACCATCGGTGTACTGGCTCACGGCTTAGACCGTATCTATCCGAGCGTACACCGCCAGACAGCAGCCCAGATGATTCACCAAGGCGGACTGCTGACCGAATTTCCCAGCGGTACCAATCCCGACCGACAAAACTTCGTCAAGCGCAACCGCATCGTAGCCGGAATCAGCGATGCCACCCTCGTCATCGAGTCGGCAGCCAAAGGCGGTTCACTCATCACAGCCGAAATCGCAGAAAGCTATAACCGCGACTGCTTCGCCTTCCCGGGACGCATCGGTGATACGTATTCAGAGGGATGTAATAACCTAATTAAAAACAACCGTGCCATGCTACTGCAAAGTGCCGAAGAACTGGTCAAAGCCATGAACTGGGATGCCTCGCATACCACCCCGCATACCGTCCAACGTCAACTCTTCCCCGACTTTACTCCGGAAGAAGAGCAAGTAGTCGGTCTGCTCAACAAACACCCCGAAGGCCTGCAGATAAACCTTCTGGTAGTGCAAAGCAATATCCCTATCAATCGCATGACAGGCATTCTCTTTGAACTGGAGATGAAAGGAGTCATCCGTGCCCTGGCAGGCGGAGTTTATTGCCTAATATGATTATTCTACCTATTTTTACCCCATTTTTTGCCCTCACTTCTTCTCTGCATTCCCTATTATCTACCCCTACTCTTTTCCTTTTACCCCCTACTACCTCTATGATTCACTTTTTATCCTTACACCACGTCGGGAGAAAACTTAAATATGGAAAAGTCACTCAACTTTGACCCTGCTTATCTTTAAACAAACTCTCCTGCCAACCGTTCTTTAATCCGTGCATAGGGCGCATCTTTCAGGATAACCTTCTTTTTCCCGTCGAGCAGATAAAGGCTGGGCATGGCTTTCAAATCATACAGCGCATGGTCTTTCACCATCTGACGGTCGGTTGCCACCATCCATCCTTCGGGCATGTCAGGCAAAGCCTTGCGCCAAGCCTCCTCATTGCCTTCCGTATAGACAGCCAGTACACTGACTTTTCCCTTCGCCACTGCTTCGGCAAGGAAAGGATCACTCGTCATTTCGGTCAAGGTTTCGTAACAGCTCGAACACTCCGGGTCATAGAACACCAGCAAGAGGCAGTTCCCTTTTACCGGAGTCTGCTGTAGACCACGCTGCGTTCCGTCGGCAAACCGGTAAGTAAAGGCTGTAGCTTGCGTTCCGGGATTATTCCGTCCCAGCAGTTCCAGTTTAAAGCGATACCTGCTTTTCCGGGCTTCATCCAAGGCAGGACTTTCAACCAGCGGACGGAGAAAAAGGGCATACAGCGATTCGTTGTAATAAGGCGAGTTCGGATTATAAAGATACGCATCTACCATCTCGGTCATGACCTTGCTTGCATGCACATCGGTGAGCATCCGGGTGCAGAGGTGAGCCATGCTTTCTTCAGCAAGCGCATGCGAGGTGTTTTCCTCTGCCAGCAGGGCAACGTAGTTCACGAATCCCTGTTCGGTCAGGTCACGGCAGTTCACCAGAGCCGTGTCGCTGAAGTTAAAGTCATCCCAGTAATGCTTCAGCAGATACGCTTTCCGGTCGCTTGGGTCGGTCAGCATCGACGGGATTTCAGGGAAAGGAAACTGCAATTCACCAACCGGACGCTGCACATCCGCTTGCTCTTTCAGTTCCTTGCCAGCCGACTGCTTTCCGTTGCCCTGACAAGCCGTTCCAAGCAGTGTCAGGCATAAACAGCCGCTTATAATTAGCGTTTTGTTCAAAACCATATCATAAAGCTTCGATTGTTTCCAAGGACAAGCCGGTTACCCGTGAGATAATTTCGGGAGATACACCTTGCTCTTTCAGCTTCAAGGCATTTTCCCTGTTCATTTCCGCACGCCCTTTTTCCAAACCTTTTTCCATGCCTTCAGCCATACCTTTTTCCAAACCTTGGCGGTATCCTTTGGTCAAAGCAAAATCCAGCGTGACGAGGTTGTCACGGTAAACCTTGATACTCTCATCATATTTGATGCGCTCCTCCTTGCTCAAGGAAGCTATGTCCACTATCTGTTCCAGTTTCTCGAAAACAGCCTTCCGGGCTTTGAAAGGCATTCTTTGTAATGTCTCCATATTTTTCAGCACGTAAATCCAACGTTCAAAATCATTCTCACACTCCTCCTCGCTTTTATGAAAGAAAGGAAGCTGGAGGTAGATAAAGCGCAGCTTGTCGCTGAACTGCTCATGCGTATCGCGGTCGGCAAGTACCACGTCTGTACGCAACTTGTCCATACCTCCATCCAGACGGAAGTTCAGGAAAAACACTCCGTAAACTGCTTTCAGGTCGAACTTCCATGCAGAACCACGTTCTCCTTGGCGAGCCACAGCCTGCGAGAGATAATAAAGAGCCCGTTCACGGAAATAAGTCTGCTCCCAGTTTTGCATCTCCACAATAAACTGCTCGCCGCTTTCCGTGGTGCAGTAGATGTCATAAATCACGCCCCGGTCATGACGGAACTCTGGAAGCAGTTCCTTGTCGAGGAATTGGATGTCGGTAATCTGTTTCTCTCCGGCAAGTAAGCCGTTAAGGAAATCGATAAGCAGATCCTTATGTACGGGCTGTCCGAAAATCAGCTTAAAGCCTACATCAGTGAAAGGATTGATAAAGCGTCCCATAAACTTTCAGTTTTAGTGTACTGACAAAGATAGTGATTTGCGCTGAACAAACCAATTCCGTTGCAGAGAGATTCTGATAATCAAAGCCAATAGGTTCAGGCAGTGGTCACCATAAACGAACAATGGGAACTTCTTCATAACCGCGGCAATCGGCTTGCCTCACATACAACAGCAAGGGTGAAAGCCGTGTCAAAACCGCTTTCACCCTTGGTTCCTTTTATGCGTTCTGTTTCGGTTATTTCTATTTCAGTTCTACGGTAACCAATTTTCCGTCACCTCCACCTTGCGCAATCAATTCTCCAACCGTCATTTCGCCACGATAGCTTCTGCCTCCCTCCTGATAGAGGAAATACAATATCGTTTCGAGCTGATTACCTACAAACGACCTCATGACCGTTTGCCCGTTTCCTCCCGAAATCGGGGTCAGGTCGCCAATGAAGTCCTGATAGAAGGCATCCTCATATACCTTGACGATTCGGTTGTCGGGAACCACTCCGGCGGGAATCTTAAACCTCACATTGACCCACGGGTTGGTGTAGTTGATAATGACCGGAACATAGTTTTCGGAAAAGAGCTCGATACGTCCGCCAGCCAGGTATTCGCGCGTCTGGAAACGGATAACCTGTTTGCCAGTTGCTTTGGGCTGGTATTCATACCCGCACACAGCCCCTTCACTGTTTTTCTTCTCGATACACGTGCCGGACGATGAAACCGGATCGGTCAGATAGCGGGTGTAAACCGTTACCTTGTCCGTAGTTGTCATATTAAACTCCAGATCCACAGCCTCTCCTTTTCCGAAGGGAACGATAAATTTCGTATCGGTAGCGGTAGTGACATTCGTTCCTGCAAACTTCACATTTGTGAAAGAATATGGACTCCCGTTTGTAAAGCTTACCGGATCAGACTCCTCAAAATACGTTCCTTCTACCGATATTTGAGTCGCACTCTGCGAGGTATTGGTCTTGAAGTAACTATACATGGTACGATTCTGGCGGTAGGAGTTGTAATCCACTTCCACCTGATATACATAGTTCTTGGCATCCACCACATCCACCGGGAAACGGTTCATTGACGCATCCGGGTAAAGGGTATTGTTTGTCATGTCGATACGCAAGGTCAGGGGGAAGATAGCTGTAGGAAGTCCCATGGGGAGCTCCGTCATCAACACGAAACTCTGATGCTGCGATGCGGCAACCAACCGCTGGCAATCGACCGAAACAAAGCGGTACGGTTCATGCACACGCACCACGATGCGTCGTGTCAGTCCGCTTTTCGTAGCAACGGTAATCTCTTGGCTCTGCATTACTTCCGGAAGCGGAGTCTGAGGTGTCAAGGTGATGGTTCCGTTCGATTTATCCACCGCTATGTTGCTAAAGGCAGAAGATTCTTCGTAATGCACTTGCACATCCTCTGTATTGGTGCGGTCGGTTTCTCCCTCCATATACTTGAATTTCAAGACTAGCGGGTCTGTTTTTACTATCAGCGTATCAATGGTGCTTACCTCCAACGTATGCTTTCCGTCGGTAATCTTTTTCACCTTGCTCACCTGAACCGAAGCGGCGAGGTTATTCGATGCGGCTGCCTGTACGGCATCGCTGGCATCGGTATATCCGTCTGCCTTTATCGCATTGACTGTAACATCGTAGGCAAAATTACGGAAAAGGTTATACGTAGTAGTTTTATAAGTCTTATTATCAAACTGAATCAAATCCAGTTTATAATAGTAAGACTTATTATCCGTTAAGTTTTTAGCTTTCAGAACCAAGGCGGTAGGAATGTCGCTGTTATCCTGATTGCGCTCGTACACATAGAAAGACTCTGTAGGTTTCTTCCATGCCGTTTCAGCAGGCAATTCATTGGCTGCAATCTCTCCCTTGGTTGTACCCCGATAATCGGGATGATCCTTCACAAAGTTTCCGTAAGGGTCATTATCGGTTACACTCACGAAGTTGGCAAACGAACCGTCATACGGGTTAAACGGAGCCAGCAAACCTTCGGTGGGACAGTTATATACCGTATAGCTTTCTATCTGGTAGTTACCCACCATTGAAGTTTTCAGCGTAACCTTGGCAAAGTTACGTATCAGTTCCACCGGCTTATCCAATGTGATTCCTTTATCCGAGATATGGTCCACCAAAACCTTTCCCCAATAAGCGGCACGATTCTCGCTGGTAGTCATAGTTCCCAAGATGGTACTTTCCGTATCAGTAGAAACATAGGTAGGCCAACTTTTACCTTCCATATCATAATCCGCATTAGCCACAAAGTGCAAGTGGCACGAACGGTTTGACACCGGCAACTTCACCTTAAACGTACCCGTACCTGCATCAGGTTGTGTCACCACCGTAGCCTTTGCATTTGCCAAGAAGAAACCCTTTTCATTGAAGACCAGCACATGCAAGTGTTCCACTTCCGGAGTTTCTCCCAAAACCGCACGCGTAGCAGTCACCGGTTCGGGCAGTGAGAACGAGAAAAGACTTTCGCCTTTCTCTAAAGCCGGAGTATGGGTTCCCCAATCCTCTTCCTGGCAAGCCGTGAACAGCAGGAGGAAAAGCGAGGTTATAAAGAGCATTATCTTTTTCATACGCAAATAAGTTTTTTTCAGTTTTCAGTTAGTTAGTTATTTGGACGTATCGGCTCGGTATCGCCCCAAGTGAAGACATTCGGATTGGCTAACTTTTCATCGCCCCAGTACCATACATCGTAGACGCAGCGGACAGAACGATTACCATTATTACTTCCTGCGGTTCCACCAAACTTTCCTTCTGTGCCTTCATCACCTCCAATATAATAACGTTTGGAAGAGGCATAATAATCACCACCGAATAGTTTAGGTATATAGCCCATATTTGACAAGCTGACAATGAATTCAATCTCACCCTCAGTAGGAATACGCCAACGTCCTGCCGGATATCCGTTTTCCTGATAAGAAGCGCAACGTTTCTGAGCTTGCACATAATTAATTGAACCAGTGGTTACTACTCCCCATGAAGAAGCAATCTTGAATACAGGAGCAATCATTCGGTCGTATTCTCTTTCAGTTCCAGTTTCACCTCTTGTCTTCAAATAGCTTTGCAAACCTTTTTGCGATGTGGTTCCATATTTTTCCAAACTACTGAGCTTGGTAGGAGTAGGGTTTCTTGGGTCACCAATAATATACTTAGACTCATCTCCTGCATCCAATTGGGTTACATGGATGGTATACTGATTTTTGTTATTATTGGTTGAACTACTGCCTGGATTATTTGCATTACCTAAAGAATAGCCTCTGTCATCATCCACATTCTTATCTCCATTCTTTCCATACACAAAGCGGTTGGTGCGTCCTTCACTATTATATTCACCGGTAATATAAATCGGCGGATATTGGGTAATGAACAGGTCTTGCTCCAATCCCTCTTTATTGGTTACTTTAATAGTGTAAGTCCAGGGTACGTAGACGGTTGAAGCAAGTTCGTGCTGGAATACCAAGGTCTGACCATAGGGCTGTATTGAGGTGGCATTTTCGCCAAAGAAAGACTCCCATTCTGCCAATTCATCCTTGTATTTTGCATAATCTTGATTGAATTTATCCTCGTCAAATTCATAATGACCAAAAGGCCAAATTCCTACATACTTCTGATATTTATCATCGTCACGATTCGGTGCTACCGGTTTATTCTGCTCTGTTATTTCAGACTGACCGATATCTTCTCTTGAATAATCCGGATAAGTAATCTTCACCACCTTTGCCGTTACATCGCTGCTGCTGGTCACTCCGATGTCGGCACGGCTTTCGTTATTCATTTCCACATAGTTGGTTTCCAGCTCCAAGTAATTATACTTGTTGACATCAGCCGAGATATCAACCGACTTCCAGTCGGAGATTTCATACTTCAAATCCACATCCGGAGTCACCTGACCGGGGTCGATGCTTCCCAACACACCCACATTCATCTTGATTTTATAGAGGGTATTGCTTTTCAGCGAACGATACTCTTTGCCGTCAGAGCCAGATATGATTTCATTCGTAACCGGTACGCGGTAATAGTAGTTGGTAGACAGCTGCACACCGTTTTTCGTACATGTCCATGGAATACGGAAAGTGAGATACGTCTGCTTCTCACTTTGCACCAGCTGCGAGGTTTCCGTATAGGCAAGCCAGGTATGCGGGTAAGAATAAAACGGGATATGCACATAAGCTGCAGCTGCACCGGGAGCCGTTACGCTTTTATACTTGCGCGGGTCGGTTGTGGTAAAAGTCTTTTCCTTTTCCTCGGGAGTCAATCGGTCGTTATACTCCTCGCGAGTGAGTTCGGTACCATCGGGGTGCACATAGTTTGTTACATGGTGCAAAGCTACATCCATGCGGTCTACCTCGGCAGTATAGGTCACACCGTCTATCTCGATAGGAGACTTAATGGTAGGCAGAAGTACGATTTTAGCTGCCAGTCTGCTCAAGGTAACCGTTCCACCCTGCGCGCCGCTAGCCACCATCACCTTTTCGGTTAGCCCTTGCATTACAAAAGCATCCTCCGGCTTGTCGGCTGAAGAAAGTTGTGTATACATCAGCTTTTTCTTCATCTGGTTTAAGGTAAACTTACCCGTTACAGGCTCCTGATGAACGGGCACATTGGCCAGCACAAAAATAAAATACTCGCCCGGCTTGAAAGTATCATCGAGAGGCACATTCAGCGTATTGCTGTTATTGGTCGGAATATTCCGCTTCATGTATGAGCAAGTGGCCGTTTCTGTATCCGTAAAAAAGAATACACTGACTGCAGCTATACGGTTTTCATTATAGGCATCCTCACCCGCCTCGGTGGTATCCCCCGACGCACGGAGCTGCAAGGTAAAGCTCCGGCCGTTTACCTCCTCACCGCTGCCATACACCTCGAGCTCCTCGCTACATGAAGCCAGCATGCAGGCAAAAAAAGCCATGATATAAATCATCCAGTTTCTGTTTTTCATAACTACTGTCCTCCTGCGCGTTTAAGTATAAAATTATTCAAATCTGCCGTTCCCTTCGAGTCGGTCAGGTCGAGCTCATATTGAGCAGCTGATCCCACTACTGCGTAAACATGCAGTTTGGTGGTGGCTGCCGGATCGGTAGCATTGGGAGCTACCTTCACCTTCAAGATCTGTTCGATAGGTTGACCATTGTTAAAGATGGTTGTTCCCTCTTCGGTTACCAACTCAAAATTAGTATTGTCGTCGAGTTCGGCTATCCAGCGAGTCACCCCGTTGGGAGCCTGAATCACAAACTTAAGCTCAGCCTCTTTATCAGGAGACAGCTCAACGGTATTCTCTTGCCGGCCTGCAATGGTTCCCGGCACCCATCCGTGTGAGCTGTACGACAACTGGTCGATATAGTTAACCTCATGCTCTTTCAGTGTCCAAGGCGCCACCTCGCAACGCAACTCCCATCCTGTAGGGTTGGCGTTGGCGTCGATTTTCAGAATCTGGTTGCGCTCAATGGAGGCAATCGGCTTGGTATCTTTGTCATAAATCTGGGCAGGGTCGTAGTTGGTGCTTCCTTTCATGCCCACCGTATAGGTACCGTGCGATGATTCAAAGAGATAATAGGTAAACGTATGTGTACCATTAGTCGTAATCGTCTGCCTTTTGTTAAAGTTTTTTGCCTGATTCAGCACCGTACCGCCCTGACCTTTCATCAGATAGCCGGCTACGGGGAAGAATGGTCCGAAGTTGATTTCATTGATGCTTAAGTTGCCCCCGGTTTTATTTTTTACCGTCAAGTCGATGCGAGCCAAGGCACGGGTAACGGAGATGGAAACCGAGGTTTCATTGACGATGTCGGCTTGTGGAATGCGTAGATACCCTTCCATCGGAATACCGTTTTCAGCCACCTTAGGTTCATAGAGCTGAGCTTGGTTATAAATCGCATTATTGAAAGTGCTTCCCACCTGAAAACTCTCTGCATAATTAAGTTTTACTCCTTTTTCATTGACAATGGCATAGAGCTGGGTATCCATCGCTTTTACTCCCAAAATGCGGAAAGTCTGCGTCAGGCTGTTATCGTTGTATTCACGGAGCCAGTTTCCTGCCACCTTGCCCTCTTGCACCATAATCAGGCGCAAGGTCTTGATACCTTCATGTTCTTTTACCTCCTCGTTTCCGGTATCTACCTGCCCACGTGAAGCTATATTGACCGTAATGTTTGCACTTTCAGCCCTGCTCTCCATCGGTGTATCCTTCGAGCAAGCCCCTGCCAACATCACGAGAAGCGTGAGCAGCGTCAAACTTGTGTATTTCTTCATGTATCTCATATAGCGTATGGTTTGTTTGAGTTGTTGAGTTTATGAGTTGTTGAGTTTATGAGTTGTTAAGTTTTGAATTTCTCATTCTTCACTCCTCATTTCTTAGTTCCATTCCGGTTTACCGCCGACGATGACCCATTCGGGGAGCTTGATTTCCACATTGGTTCCATAGAACTGGATGGCAATGGGGAGGGTTGCCTCCTGCTTGGTCAGGTCAATCTCGTCCTTGTTGGCATTGACATAGTTATAGATGCTGCCGTCTACCAGACGTTCGCCCGTGCGCTTGTCAATCAGCACCAGCCGGTGTTCGCAGCATTCCTTGTCGAAGTGTCCGGCATGGTCGTTCATGCGGAACAGACAGAGGTCGTCGGTGCGGTAGCAGTTGCGTTCCTTATCGTAAATCAGAGCCGGGTAGCAGGTACCCTTCTCCTCCATATTAACATCTCCGTTGAAGTCGGTCTGGGCGTTCGATTCCTCGATGCGCAACTCATAAGGGATTTCCCCTCCCTCACCCAAAGCGTCCGGGGCGGGAAGTCCGTTAATTTCAATATCCACATTGATGTGTGCGCTCAAAAGGGTTACCGTATCGCGGTAGACCGTAAAGTTTTCACCTCCGGGCATGGTGAAGTCCAGCTGTCCCAGATAGTTATGGTCATGGCCGTCTACCTTACCTTCGCCTGAACCCCAGGCAGGATGCTGGATAAAAATCTTGTTGAAATCGGTTTCGCTCGTCAGGTTTTCCACCTCCGTGCGGTTAAAGGCGTTGCCTACGGCTACCACCCTGTATTTCTCTCCCGGTGTAAGGCGGAAGGATGGAATGGCGGCATAGTGCTTGAGTTCGTCCTCGCTGTAGTGGCCTACGCCCATGATGTGACCGCCCCCGTCGAAAACATACAGGTCCACCTTCGTTATGTAGTCGTTAAGGACGTTCGTCTTGCCGTCGGCAAGGTACTGGAAGTAGATAATCACGTTGTCGCAATCATCGTAGTCTTCCTTGATGCAACTGCTGGGGAGGACGAGGACTGCCAGCAGCAGGACGAGGGTATGTAAGTATCTGGTCATAATGGATTGGTTTTGTTTGCTGTATCTAAAGAGGTTAAGGGCTGTGCCGCACTGCGGCGGCACAGGTCCTTTTTAAAGAGGGTTATTAGAGGATTAGTTCCATTCTACGGTTCCTTCTACTACAGTCCATTCTTTAACTGTAATATTTGCAATGATATGTACATCTTCAGCACCTGTAATTGTTGTACCGATAGCTTCATCAGGAATTTCAAGGCTCTTTACCTGATAGATGTAACCAGCAGGGAATTTAGTGATGTTACCATCTTGTCCTACACCAAAGGCTGTTTTATAAGTATTCTGAACTTCTGTGTCTGAAACTTGTGACAAGTCCAACTTGTAGTTCTTAACGGTAGCATAACCTTTACCTTGTTCATTAGTCCAAATCATATTGCTACCATCTTTAACAGCAATGTTGCTGAAGCAAACGGTCAGAATCGGCAATTTAGTTTCTACCGGAAGGATGTTATAGCCATAGCAGTTTGCTGATTCTGTAGGCCAAGTTGCACCTTCTGCCATAAAGTCTTCACCATTGTCACCGATTTTGCTGTGTGCAGGAGTATTTTCCTGAGCAGATGTCCAATCTGTAACGTTTGATGACCCAGGCATATTCAAGAACAAACCGTCGATGTTGATAGTTTTAAACATACATTCTTTTTGAGCTGTATGGATGTGTTTGATACCACCAAATTCCAGACGAGCAACAGTATGTTCAGGAGTTAAGCTTACAGTATATTCCTTGATACCATCACCATCAGTATCTTTTCCACCTGTGAACTGATTTGCTGCTGCAGAAGCATACAAAGGTTCTGCCAAACCTTTATTTACGATTTCACTTAATTCCCATCCGCTTGATTTTTCGGTATTGATAAATACTTCCATCTTTGACGGATTACGAACACCTTCAAACTGGTGTTTATTTACAGCATCCAATAATGCAGCACGATCTTGGTAATCAGTTGCCTGGAATGTTTTGGTATCACCACCAGTCTGTGCAGTCAGCACCAATTTCACTGATTCCAATTTCACTTCAGTAGTTCCCCATGCATCAGCTGCGATATTACGACTCATAGCCGGGTCTTGAATTTTTACAGCAACCACTGCATCACCTTCAATTGCATTGTTCGTTACATCTTCATTAGAGCATGCAAACAATCCCAAGCCTGCAAATGCTACAAATAAACTCTTCGAAAATCTCATAGTTTTAAGTTTTAAAAATTGGTAATTAGGGTGTCCAGTTCTACGTTCCTAAAAACGTAGTACAAAACGCCCTCGTTATTATTAATACAATGCTCTTAAATTCAATGCTTTAATAAGCAAAATTGCTCTTTGAAAGTTTGTGTATTTCATTAATTTTTAGTATCTTAGTTGAATAATTTAGAACTAAAAGCAATGAAAAAAGTAGATTCAAAACCCCATAAAGAAACCCTGGAAGAAGAGGTTAAACGTCTTCGTAAAGAAAATGCCAAACTCAAATCTCAGAAAGCAGCCAAAGAGGCTAAGCTTAAGGAGACAAGGAAGGCACTTAAAAAAAAAGACGTAAAGACCGTGACTGTGACCGAAGAACAAATGAAATTGTTATCGACCCTATTCCCGGACATAGATACTCTCTTCTGATTGTTCAGCTTTGTGTATTGATTTACATTCGTACCA
>ENA-OZTA01000013-OZTA01000013.1-human-gut-metagenome-genome-assembly--contig:-NODE-13-length-44093-cov-11.259094_pt1 | contig 44093 bp, 29 predicted proteins | sample MGYA00244129_ERZ653980 | MGnify/ENA primary metagenome ERZ653980 (study PRJEB26926, sample SAMN06164589) | human gut metagenome | biome: ENVO:00009003; feature: ENVO:2100002; material: ENVO:00002003... | reverse complement strand
AGGAGTCCGTCTCGTGGGCTCGGAGATGTGTATAAGAGACAGACACAATATCTACAATAAATACTTTTTAAGAAATAAAGATTATTAGAGCTTTATTCCCCTATTTATCCATTAAGACACCCGACAAAGCTACTTATACGAGCTACTACAAACCAAACGAAACCAACTTCATCAACCTTTTTTTCTTGCTGTCAGGTTATATATAAGAGAGAGAAAGCACTCAACAGATTCAAACATTTCTCCTCTCCCAATAATCTTAAACGACACGGGAAACTGACATGGAAATTCAAGCCCAAATTCTATAACCCATTATTATGAGTCGTACAACCCACTATTATGAGTTATATAACCCACTATTATGGGTCGTATAACTCACTATTATGGGTTATAAAATACATTCTTAGAAATCAGGGAATATAGCCTTATGTACAGACAAACCATACTGCATAAACCTGCTTCAAAGTATACAACATCGCCAAGCATCGGATAAACGCTCAATCCGTTTTTTTGCCATTTTCCACACAAACAGAAACGTTTAACGAAATATTTATCCGATTATTTTGTTACACATTATATTATTTGTATCTTTGCAATCGAAATGGATGAAAGGTGGAGGGGCAATTAAGCTCCTTTTTTTGTTCTTAATAGTTAATACATGATAGATAAAAACGTTGTAACCCGGATTGTAGAAGAATGGTTGGAAGATAAAGATTACTTCCTTGTAGATATAACTGTAAGTCCGGATGACAAAATTGTCGTTGAGATTGACCATGCTGAAGGAGTATGGATTGACGATTGTGTGGAACTAAGCCGCTACATCGAGTCGAAATTAAACCGCGAAGAAGAAGACTACGAACTGGAAGTAGGCTCTGCCGGTATCGGACAGCCGTTTAAGGTATTAAAACAATACCAGATTCACATCGGAAAAGATGTAGAGGTGCTAACTAAAGACGGGAAAAAATGGGTCGGTGTCTTGACCGATGTAAACGAACAAAATTTCACCGTCATCATTGAGAAAAAAGTGAAACCGGAAGGAGCTAAACGCCCCAAACTGGTAGAAGAAGCGGTAACGTTTACTTATGATGAAATAAAATACACCAAATACTTAATTAGCTTTAAATAATTATGGCCAAAAAAGAAGAAATAGTCAGTTTGATTGACACCTTTTCGGAATTTAAGGAATTAAAGAATATCGACCGTACAACTATGGTGAGCGTTTTGGAAGAATCGTTCCGGAGCGTAATTGCTAAGATGTTTGGTACAGATGAAAATTATGACGTCATTGTAAACCCGGATAAGGGCGATTTCGAAATATGGCGAAACCGTGAAGTTGTAGCAGACGATGAGCTGACCGATCCGAATTTACAGATATCACTGACAGAAGCACGAAAGATTGACGCATCGTATGAACCGGGAGAAGAGGTAACCGATGAAGTCATCTTCGAGAAATTTGGTCGCCGTGCTATCCTGAACTTACGTCAGACTCTGGCCTCCAAAATTTTAGAGCTTGAGAAAGATAGTCTTTACAACAAATATATTGACAAAGTAGGAACGATTATCAGCGCTGAAGTCTATCAGATATGGAAAAAGGAAATCCTGCTGTTGGATGATGAAGGAAATGAACTGCTGCTGCCTAAAACAGAACAGATTCCCAGCGATTTTTATCGCAAAGGAGAAACAGCACGTGCTGTCGTAACTCGCGTAGACAACAAAAACAACAATCCGAAAATCATTCTTAGCCGTACTTCCCCTGCATTCTTGCAGCGTCTATTTGAACAAGAAGTACCCGAAATCAATGACGGATTAATCACCATTCGCAAGATTGCCCGTATTCCGGGAGAACGTGCAAAAATTGCAGTGGAATCATATGATGAACGTATTGACCCCGTAGGAGCATGTGTAGGAGTGAAAGGTTCACGCATCCACGGTATTGTACGCGAATTACGTAACGAAAACATTGATGTAATCAATTATACATCAAACATCCAGCTCTTCATCCAGCGTGCTTTAAGCCCGGCTAAGGTTTCATCTATCGTTATGCACGAAGAAGAAAAGAAAGCCGAAGTTTATCTCAAACCGGAAGAAGTTTCATTAGCTATCGGAAAGGGAGGATTAAACATCAAATTGGCCAGTATGCTTACTGAATACACCATTGATGTTTATCGTGAACTGGATGAAAATGCAGCCGATGAAGACATCTACCTGGATGAATTCAAGGATGAAATCGATGAATGGGTTATCAATGCGATTAAAGCAATCGGTATTGATACCGCCAAAGGAGTTCTTAACGCACCCCGTGAAATGCTGATCGAAAAGGCCGATCTGGAAGAGAATACCGTAGACGACGTGCTGAAAATTTTGAAAGCAGAGTTCGAAGACTAAGCCAACGTCGCTCCGTTCTCCGACTCTTTCAATTTTCAATTTTCAATTTTCAACTAAAAAAAGCTTATGACGATTAGACTGAATAAAGTTACAAGAGATTTAAATGTGGGAATTACCACTGTGGTTGACTTTTTGCAGAAAAAAGGATATACCATCGAAGCAAGTCCGAATGCCAAAATTACTGAAGAACAATATAATGTATTGGTTAAAGAATTCAGTAAAGACAAGGACTTGAGAATAGAGTCGGAGAAAATTTTCCAGGAACGACAGAATAAGGAACGGAACAAAGTTTCTGTTTCTATTGAAGATTTACAACCCGAAACCGCCAAGCCGGAAGTTATAGAGACCGTAATTCCCGAAGAAGTACGGCCTAAATTCAAACAGGTGGGAAAAATTGATTTAGACAACCTGAACAAGAAAAAAACAAAACCTGCGGCAGAAACGGCTTCACCCGAGCCCCAAGAGATAAAAGAGGAAAAGGTTTCTGACCTCAAAAAAGAGGAGGAGCCAAAAATTGAAAAAATAGAAAAAACGCAACCGACAGAGACCGTAACAGAAGAATTGAAGCCAGAGCCGATGGAAAAAGAAGAAAAAAAAGAAATCTCAACAGTGGACACTGCACCGGAAAAGCAGGAAGAAGAGATCTTTAAAATCCGTCCAACAGAATTTAAGTCAAAAATTAATGTAGTGGGTCAGATTGACTTAGCTGCATTAAATCAATCTACCCGTCCCAAAAAGAAGTCGAAAGAAGAACGGCGCAAGGAACGTGAAGAAAAAGATAAACAGCGTCAGGAACAGCGCAAGCAAATGAAAGACGCTATTATCAAGGAAATACGCAAAACGGATGAAAAAGCAGATAAATCAAGCAATAATAACGATGATGCTGCCAAAAAGAAAAAACGCAACCGTATCAATAAAGAACGTGTTGACTTAAACGATGCGGCTAATGCTTCTGCCCATAATGGAGGACGCCATGAGAAATCGGGCAAAGGCTCACAAAACCAAGGAAGCGGAAAACACGGAAAAGACCGTTTCAAAAAGCCTGTGGTAAAGCAAGAGGTCAGTGACGAAGACGTTGCAAAACAAGTAAAAGAAACTTTGGCTCGCCTGACCAATAAAGGTAAGAACAAAGCAGCCAAATACCGTAAGGAGAAACGTGAAACCATCCAGAACCGTCAAATGGAACAGGAGGAACTGGAACAGAAGGAAAGCAAGGTACTTAAGCTTACAGAGTTTGTTACCGCCAATGAATTGGCAAACATGATGGATATATCTGTAACTCAAGTAATTTCTACATGTATGAGTGTGGGTATCATGGTTTCTATCAACCAACGTTTGGACGCAGAAACCATTAACTTGGTTGCCGAAGAATTTGGCTATAAAACAGAATATATCAGCGCTGAAGTGGCTCAGGCCATCGAAGAAGAAGAGGATGCAGAAGAAGACTTGCAACCACGCGCACCTATCGTAACCGTGATGGGACACGTTGACCATGGTAAAACCTCTTTATTGGACTACATCCGTAAGGCTAACGTAATTGCGGGCGAAGCCGGTGGTATTACTCAGCATATCGGAGCTTACAATGTTAAGTTGGAAGACGGACGTCGAATTACATTCCTCGATACTCCGGGACACGAGGCATTTACTGCCATGCGTGCACGTGGAGCCAAGGTGACAGACGTTGTTATTATCATTGTTGCAGCCGATGACAATGTCATGCCACAAACAAAAGAAGCCATCAATCATGCCATGGCTGCAGGTGTACCTATTGTTTTCGCCATCAACAAAGTAGACAAGCCAAGTGCTAATCCAGATAAGATTAAAGAAGAACTGGCTGCCATGAACTACTTGGTAGAAGAATGGGGAGGAAAATACCAGTCACAAGATATTTCAGCAAAAAAAGGTACCGGAGTTAAAGAACTCTTGGAAAAAGTTTTGCTGGAGGCTGAAATGCTTGATTTGAAAGCAAATCCCGACCGCAAGGCTACCGGTTCTATCATTGAGTCATCATTGGATAAGGGACGTGGCTATGTGGCTACAGTATTGGTTTCAAACGGAACGCTTCATGTAGGTGATATTGTATTGGCAGGTACTTCTTACGGAAAAGTAAAAGCGATGTTCAATGAGCGTAACCAGCGCTTGAAAGAAGCCGGACCAGCTGAACCTGTATTGATTCTCGGATTAAACGGAGCACCGGCTGCCGGTGATACATTCCATGTATTCGATACCGACCAAGAAGCAAGGGAAATTGCCAACAAGCGTGAACAGCTACAACGTGAACAAGGCTTGCGTACACAAAAAATGCTTACCTTGGATGAGGTGGGACGCCGCTTAGCCTTAGGTGACTTCCATGAACTGAATGTCATCGTGAAAGGTGACGTGGATGGATCTGTAGAAGCATTGAGCGACTCATTGATTAAGCTTTCAACAGAGCAGATTCAAGTTAACGTAATCCATAAGGGGGTAGGACAAATTTCTGAATCAGACGTATCGTTGGCTGCAGCTTCCGATGCAATCATCGTAGGATTCCAGGTACGACCTTCAAACAATGCTGCCAAGCTGGCAGAACAAGATGGCGTTGATATCCGCAAATATTCTATTATCTACGATGCTATCGAAGAAGTGAAATCAGCAATGGAAGGTATGCTTGCCCCGACACTGAAAGAGCAGGTTACTGCAACCATCGAAGTGCGTGAAGTATTTAATATCAGCAAAGTGGGTATGGTAGCGGGAGCAATGGTTAAAACCGGTAAGGTAAAACGCTCCGATAAGGCTCGTTTGATTCGCGACGGTATCGTTGTATTTACAGGAAGCATCAATGCTTTGAAGCGCTTCAAGGACGATGTAAAAGAAGTGGGTACTAACTTTGAATGCGGTATCAGCTTGACTAACTGCAATGACTTGAAAGTAGGCGACGTTATCGAAACTTACGAAGAAATTGAAGTAAAACAAACGCTATAAGCAACATATATTTAATACATGCAGGCTAATCTTCTTAGCCCGCATGTTTACGATAAGGTAATGTCATCCTGAGCGTAGCGAAGGATCCGGTCAGCGCTTGATGGATGTTGCCGGAATCTTTTCTGCACTCAGGATGACTTTTTATTGATTAAGAATGGAAACTCTTGACGGAATTATAGTAATGATTATTGCAGCCGGAGCTATCATGGGATTTTCCAAAGGCTTCATAAAACAATTAGCCTCTATGGTGGGATTAATTGCCGGACTTTTGCTGGCAAGAGCTCTATTTGCTTCAGTGGGCGAACAGCTTGCTGTAAAAATAGGGAGTTCTGTCAGTTTTGGTCAAATCATTGCTTTCATTCTCATTTGGTTAATCGTACCGATTGGTCTCTCCCTGATAGCTTCCTTGCTGACCCAAGTCATCAATGCAATCCAACTGGGACTTGTCAACCGATGGTTAGGAGCCGGTTTAGGGGGCATTAAATATGCATTATTAGCAAGCATGATTATCTATTTTATTGATTATGCAGATGCAGAAAATGCTTTGATACCCTCAACCAAGAAAACGGATTCTATGTTATATTATCCGATGAAAAACTTTTCCGGAATATTTATTCCGACCATAAAAGACGTTACTAAACAACTAATAGATACTGACATATGCAACAAGAACCCAATAAATATGTAAAAGAACTTACGCAGGAGAAGTACAAATATGGCTTCACCACGGAGGTTCATACAGACATCATCGAAAAAGGGTTAAACGAAGAAGTGGTGCGATTAATATCAGCCAAAAAAGGAGAACCTGAATGGCTCCTTGAATTCCGGCTTAAAGCATACCGCCACTGGCTGACGATGGAAATGCCCACATGGGCTCATCTTAATATCCCTGAAATAGATTATCAGGCCATCTCTTATTATGCTGACCCTACTAAGAAGAAAGAGGGACCCAAGAGCATGGATGAAGTAGACCCCGAACTGGTTAAAACCTTCAATAAACTGGGGATTCCTCTGGAAGAACAAATGGCACTCAGCGGAATGGCTGTAGATGCCGTAATGGACTCTGTTTCTGTAAAAACCACCTTCAAGGAGACTTTGATGGAAAAGGGTATCATCTTCTGTTCTATGAGCGAAGCCGTACGCGAGCATCCTGATTTGGTAAAGAAATATCTTGGTTCAGTAGTGGGCTATCGGGATAATTTCTTTGCAGCCCTGAACTCAGCAGTTTTCAGCGACGGTTCGTTCGTCTATATCCCGAAAGGTGTACGATGCCCTATGGAATTATCTACTTATTTCCGTATCAATGCAGCAAACACCGGACAATTTGAACGCACCCTTATCGTTGCCGATGACGACAGCTACGTTTCTTATCTGGAAGGATGTACAGCTCCTATGCGTGATGAAAACCAACTTCACGCTGCCATCGTAGAAATTGTAGTTCTCGACCGTGCTGAAGTAAAATACTCTACGGTGCAAAACTGGTATCCGGGCGATGCTGAAGGCAAAGGAGGGGTTTATAACTTTGTCACCAAACGTGGTAACTGCAAGGGTATAGACAGTAAGCTCTCATGGACGCAGGTTGAAACCGGATCTGCCATCACATGGAAATATCCAAGCTGCATACTCAGCGGCGACAATTCTGTGGCTGAATTCTATTCTGTTGCTGTAACCAATAATTATCAACAGGCAGATACAGGAACAAAGATGATTCATTTAGGGAAAAACACCCGTTCCACTATTGTAAGTAAAGGTATCAGTGCCGGAAAAAGCCAAAACTCATACCGTGGTTTGGTACGTGTAGCCGAAAAAGCTGAAAACGCACGTAATTACAGCCAATGCGACTCGCTGTTGCTGGGAAGCCAGTGTGGAGCCCACACATTCCCTTATATGGACATCCATAACGAAACTGCCGTGGTAGAGCATGAAGCAACAACTTCTAAAATATCAGAAGACCAAATATTTTATTGCAACCAGCGCGGAATCCCTACAGAGGATGCCATCGGGTTGATTGTAAACGGATATGCCAAGGAGGTTATCAACAAACTTCCCATGGAATTTGCCGTTGAAGCACAAAAATTACTGTCCATCTCATTAGAAGGAAGCGTAGGATAATTTAACTCAGAAAATTATGTTAGAAATCAAAGACTTACATGCCAATATCAATGGCAAAGAAATATTAAAGGGAATTAACCTCACCGTAAAAGCAGGAGAGGTACATGCGATAATGGGACCGAACGGTTCCGGAAAAAGTACACTGAGTAATGTGTTGGTAGGTCACCCGGCTTATGAAGTAACCAAAGGTTCGGTTACTTTTAACGGCAAAGACTTGCTGGCCTTGAACGCAGAAGACCGTAGCCATGAAGGGCTCTTCCTTTCTTTCCAGTATCCAGTAGAAATACCTGGAGTCAGCATGGTTAACTTCATGCGGGCTGCCGTAAACGAACAACGGAAATATAAAGGATTGCCGGCACTTACTGCCAGTGAATTTTTGAAACTGATGCGCCAGAAACGTGAAATTGTTGAATTAGACAGCAAGCTGGCCAACCGCTCTGTAAACGAAGGATTCTCAGGAGGCGAAAAAAAGAGAAACGAGATTTTCCAGATGGCTATGCTTGAACCCAAGTTAAGTATTCTGGATGAAACGGACTCCGGACTTGATATTGATGCCTTACGCATTGTGGCTGAAGGGGTCAACAAACTGAAAACTCCAGAAACAAGCTGCATCGTCATCACTCACTACCAGCGTTTGCTCGACTACATCAAACCAGACATCGTACATGTGCTTTACAAAGGACGCATCGTAAAAACTGCCGGTCCGGAACTGGCTCTTGAGCTGGAGGAAAAAGGCTACGACTGGATTAAGAAAGAATTAGGAGAATAAGCAATGAAAGCAGAACAACAATATATTGATCTTTTCACACAATACGAAGCTCTGATTTGCAAACACAGCGCAGAGGTCCTGAATGCCCCACGCGCCCGTGCTTTTGCCGATTTCGAGCAACTTGGATTTCCCACGCGGAAAAATGAAAAGTACAAGTACACTGATGCAAGCAAATACTTTGCTCCAGATTATGGGCTCAATTTGAGCCGTCTGGAGTTTCCGGTCAATCCCTATGAAGTGTTCAAATGCGATGTGCCCAACATGAGTACCTCACTTTACTTCGTAGTGAACGACTCTTTCTACCAGAAGGCACAGCCTACCGCTACCCTTCCCGATGGAGTGCTCTTCGGAAGTCTAAAAGAGATGGCCGAAGCTCATCCGGAGCTGATTAAGAAATATTACGGCAAGCTGGCAGATACATCGCAAGATGCTATTGCAGCCTTTAATACGATGTTCGCTCAAGACGGTGTGTGCATGTATGTTCCTAAAGGCACGGTAATCGATAAGCCTATCCAGCTTGTCAACATCCTGCGTGCTGATACCAACACCATGGTAAACCGGCGTATACTGATTATACTAGAAGAAGGTGCACAAGCCAAATTGCTTATTTGCGATCATGCCATGGATGAAGTTAACTTCCTTTCCACACAAGTCATTGAAGTATTCGCCCATGACAATACGGTATTCGACTTATACGAACTGGAAGAAACTCACAACAGTACCATACGCTTTAACAACCTGTACGTCCATCAGGAAGCAAACAGCAACGTACTGCTCAATGGCATGACCCTTCACAATGGAACTACCCGAAATACCACCAGTGTAACATTGGCAGGAAAAGGTGCTGAAGTCAATCTGTGCGGAGTAGCTATTGCTGATAAAAACGAACAAGTCGATAATCATACGTTCATCGACCACCAAGTTTCAGACTGTACCAGCAACGAACTCTTCAAATACGTACTCGATGACCAAGCAGTCGGAGCATTTGCCGGTAGAGTTCTGGTAAGAGAAGGAGCACAGCACACCTCATCACAGCAAACCAACCGCAATATTTGTGCTACCCGTGAAGCACGTATGTACACACAGCCGCAACTTGAAATCTATGCCGATGATGTGAAATGCTCACATGGAGCTACCGTCGGACAATTAGATGAAAATGCACTGTTCTACATGCGTCAGCGTGGTATCACCTTAAAAGAAGCACGCCTGCTTCTGATGTTTTCATTTGTCAATGAGGTCATTGACAATATACGTATGGACGCATTGAAAGACCGGCTTCACTTATTGGTAGAAAAACGCTTCCGCGGTGAACTGAACAAATGCCAAGGATGTGCCATCTGCAAATAAAGGCAATTTTAAAACCCAAAAACAAATGTATAACATTGACCACATAAGAGAGGATTTCCCTATACTGTCTCGTACGGTGTACGGGAAACCTCTTATTTATCTCGATAATGCTGCCACTACTCAAAAGCCCCGCTGTGTGGTTGAAGCTATTACCGAAGAGTATTACTCGGTAAATGCCAACGTACACCGTGGCGTACACTTCCTCTCCCAGCAGGCAACAGAACTTCATGAAGCCTCACGTGAAACGGTACGACGCTTCATCAATGCACGCAGCACTGCCGAAATCATATTTACCCGTGGAACTACTGAGAGTATCAATCTGATAGCCTCATCCTTTACCGACAGCCAGATGGAAGCGGGAGATGAAATCATTATCTCCACTATGGAACATCATAGCAATATTGTTCCTTGGCAACTTCAGGCTGAACGAAAAGGGATTAAGCTGAAAGTCATCCCGATGAATGATCGAGGCGAAGTGCTTTTAGATGAATATGCCAGCCTCTTTACAGAACGTACAAAGTTGGTTTCTATTACCCACATGTCAAACGTGCTTGGAACCATTAATCCCGTAAAAGAGATGATTGCCACTGCTCATGCACACAATATTCCGGTGTTAGTGGATGGAGCACAGGCAGTTCCCCACATGAGAGTGGATGTACAGGAGCTGGGAGCTGATTTCTATGCCTTCAGTGGACATAAGATTTACGGACCTACCGGTGTAGGGGTGCTTTACGGAAAAGAGGAATGGCTGGACCGCCTGCCTCCGTATCAGGGAGGAGGTGAAATGATACAAAACGTAAGTTTTGAAAAGACTACCTTTAACACACTCCCCTTCAAATTCGAAGCTGGCACTCCCGACTATGTGGGTACAACCGCATTGGCACGAGCCTTGGACTATGTTTCATCAATCGGCATAGAAGCAATTGCCGCTCATGAGCATGAGTTGACTCAATATGCCATGAAACGTATGAAAGAGATTGAAGGGCTCCGTATCTTCGGAGAAGCCGAGCAAAAAGGAGGAGTCATCTCTTTCCTGGTAAAAGACATCCATCATTTTGATATGGGTACCTTGCTCGACCGCCTAGGCATTGCCGTCCGCACCGGGCACCATTGTGCCGAACCGCTCATGCACCGTTTAGGTATCGAAGGAACCGTACGTGCTTCATTCGCACTCTATAATACCTTCGAGGAAGTAGACCTCCTCGTTGAAGGAATTAACAGAGTCAGCAAAATGTTTGGATAATTCCCCTCCCCTATATGACAAAAAGGCTGTGTGCCGGTTTTAATGAACCGGTGGTACACAGCCTTTTTTCGCCTTCCATTTTCTGCCACGCATAAAATATCTCACCATGTAATTATGCTTTTTGCACGTTGATTTCCTGATATTTGCTATCTTTGTGTACAGATCTAATCCTAACAAAGAAAAATACAATGAACAGGATACGAAAAATGAAAAGAAATCTGCTTCATAGATTACATCAAGCTCTCTTCTGACGAGATTGCGGATGAGATTGATGCCATAGCCAATGGCGCGAAAGCTGATGTGTTTTAGTGTTGATAAAAACAGGAAGTATCATAAATTCAAAACTTTATCCTAACTTTACCTTATGAATACTCAGAATGAAATAGTAATTTATCAGATGCCCAATGGCGAGATGCAATTGGACGTAACTGTCAGTGGGGAGACTATATGGTTGACTCAGCGTCAAATAGCAGAATTATTCGGCACGAAGGTTCCGGCTATTTCTAAACATTTAAAGAATATATTCGCCTCTGGTGAATTAGACCGAGATGCGACTATTTCCAAAATGGAAACAGTCGTGAACCGAGGATTTAGAGGGGCATCCATAGAGATAGTTGACCATTACAATCTTGATGCAATCCTTTCGGTTGGTTATCGCGTCAATTCAAAAAATGCAACCGCTTTCCGCATTTGGGCAAACAAAATCTTGAAACAATACCTGCTCCAAGGTTATGCCATCAATGAGCGCATAGCCAGCCAGAAGTTCGATGAACTCAGCCAGTTGGTGAAAGTGCTGGGACGTACTATCCAGAATCAGGAGAAGTTAACCGAGGACAGCCGTTCACTGCTCAATGTCGTAGTGGACTACACTTATGCACTCGATACGCTCGACCGTTACGACTATCAGGAGTTGACGATAGAAAAGACCACACCCCGGGCAGCCTTTCATGCCACTTACGAAAATGCCATGGAGGTGATTCGCCAGCTTCATGAGAGGTTCGGAGGAAGTCCGCTTTTCGGCAACGAGAAAGACGACTCGTTCAAAAGCTCCATCTGGCAGATATACCAGACCTTCGGAGGCGAGGATCTTTATCCCTCGGTTGAAGAGAAGGCAGCCATGCTGCTTTACCTTGTCACCAAGAACCATTCCTTCAGCGATGGCAACAAACGTATCGCCGCCACGCTGTTCCTGTGGTTTCTCAATGGCAATGGCATCCTTTACAATGAAGACGGCACCAAGCGCATTGCAGACAATACCCTGGTGGCGCTCACCCTGATGATAGCGGAAAGCCGTACAGAGGAAAAGGACACCATGCTGAAAGTGGTTGTAAACCTTATCAACCAGAACAACAGATAGGGAAAATGAAGTCTGTTCAGTAAACAGCTTCAGATGATTATCTTATAGGTAACTTTATAGGTAACTTGCGCTATCTGCTAAAACAAAAAACTCCGAAACGCTTGACAATGAAGCATTTCGGAGTTTTTCAAGTGGTGCCACCAGGAATCGAACCGGGGACACAAGGATTTTCAGTCCTTTGCTCTACCAACTGAGCTATGGCACCTTTTTGTTTTGCGTTGCAAAGGTATGAAAACTTTTTCAATCTACAAAACAAAGTTGAAATATTTTTGAGAAAATATCAAATTATACAGTTTTGATAAAAAAAGTAGAAATATTCTTTGGCAATACCAAAATTATATCTACCTTTGCACCGCAATCGAGAAATAACGAGAGCAATCGGAATGTAGCGCAGTTGGTAGCGCACTACGTTCGGGACGTAGGGGTCGGGCGTTCGAGTCGCCTCATTCCGACAAGAAAAAGGCTTAGCTGATTCAGTTAAGCCTTTTTTTCTTTACTCGAAAACAATACAATTTCATCCATAAAAAAAGAGGGCACAACACCCTCCTCTTTTAATATTTCAACTCTGATTATTCTTCAACCGGCTGAAAGTCTTCCTTACCTACTCCACAAAGAGGGCAAACCCAATCTTCTGGAATATCTTCAAATGCAGTTCCCGGAGCGATTCCACCTTCTGGATCACCTACTTCTGGATCATAAACCCAATCACAAACTGTGCAAACGTACTTTTTCATAATCTATTCTAATTAAAAAATTAATCACTATACTTTTTTAGTTTTAGCAAATATAGAGAGAATATTTCTATCCTACACATCGTATAACATTTTTTTTAATTCAGCCACCCCTTCCGAAGCTCCCTTCTGAATTACCATAACCGGTCGCCCCGAAGATATTTTCACTTCTTTCGGGTCTATCAGATAAACAGGAACCCCTCTCGGGACGTAATTCAACAATCCTGCTGCCGGATAGACATTCAAAGAAGTTCCTATAATAACAAAGATATCTGCTTTTTCAACATAGTCGATTGCTGTTTCAATCATAGGCACTGCCTCACCAAACCATACAATAAACGGTCGAAACTGCGAGCCATCTGCTGCCAAATCGCCTATCTTTACCTCATATTCTTCCGGAAGTAACTCCTTCACATAAGCCGGATTATTAGGTTCTCTGCTCGATGTAACCTTAGTCAGTTCACCATGCAAATGCACCACGTGCGAGCTTCCTGCCCGTTCATGCAAATTATCTACATTTTGAGTTATCACGGTCACTTTAAAATCACGTTCCAGCTCTGCCAAGAGCTCATGGCCCCGGTTTGGTTCCACTTCCAGCAACTGTTTTCGGCGTTCATTATAAAAATCAATCACAAGTTTGGGATTTGCCGCATACCCCTCAGGAGTAGCCACCTGCTCTACCGGATAACGGTCCCATAAGCCGCCAGAATCACGAAACGTACTGATTCCGCTTTCAGCGCTCATACCCGCACCAGTCAAAACCACCAAATTCTTCATAATATCCTATTTATTTTGTTTATAATCACAAAAATAAGAAATTTTATAAGTCAAACTATTCAGCTTTCACAGAAAAAAGATACCTTTGCCTCAATAAAAAATTAACTTAATGATAAAATCTATTTATGGATAAATTTAGCTACGCCATTGGCTTGGGTATAGGCCAGAACCTTTTGGGCATGGGAGCCCGCAACATCGATGTAAACGACTTTGCACAAGCCATCAAAGACGTATTAGAAGGAAACCAAACAGCTATTACACACACAGAAGCCCGTGAAATAGTAAACAAATACTTCACCGAGCTGGAAGAAAAGATGAATGCTGAGAACATAGCAAAAGGCAAGGCATTCCTTGAAGAAAACAAAAAGAACCCGAATGTTGTTACATTACCAAGCGGACTTCAGTATGAAGTAATCAACGAAGGGAACGGCAAGAAGCCTCAGGCCACTGACCGTGTGCGTTGCCACTACGAAGGAACACTGATTGACGGAACTCTGTTTGACAGTTCTATCAAACGCGGTGAGCCGGCTGTATTCGGAGTAAACCAAGTAATCAAAGGATGGGTAGAAGCTTTACAGCTGATGACAGAAGGAGCAAAATGGAGACTTTACATTCCTTCTGATTTAGCTTATGGTGCACAAGGAGCCGGAGAAATGATTCCCCCTCACAGCACACTTATTTTCGAAGTAGAATTAATCGAAGTACTTTAATAATCACAAAACTTTAAATACAAACGAGCAAATGAAAAAAAGTTCAGTATTAATGATGCTGGCTGCTGCTGGTCTTGCATCATGTTCACATGCCCCACAGGCAAACTTAAAAAGTGATGTAGATTCTCTTTCTTATATGATGGGTATTGCTACAACCCAAGGATTGATGGAATTTGTTCAAGGACAAGGAGTTGACTCTACTACTATGGCAAACTTTATCCAAGGTCTGGAACAAGGATGCAAAGAAACTGATGCAAAACAGAAAGCATACATGGTGGGTATGCAAATCGGCCAGCAGGTAAGCGGACAGATGTTTGAGTACAGCAACCGTCGTATCTTCGGAGGAGACTCTGCACAGTCACTGAGCAAAGAAAACTACTTGGCTGGATTCGTTGCTGCTGTTAAGAAACAAACTTCTACATCGGCTACAGAAGCTGGAGCTTATGTTGAAAGCAAACAGCAAGAAGTGAAAGCGAAAGCAATGGAAGCTCAATATGCTGATTATAAAAAAGAAAATGAAACATTCCTTGCAAGCAACAAAGATAAAGAAGGAATACAAACCACTGCAAGCGGCTTACAGTACAAAGTAATCACCAAAGGTACAGGTGCCATTCCGACCGACAGTTCAACTGTTAAGGTGATGTACAAAGGTACCTTGATTGACGGAACTGAATTTGACAGCTCCAAAGATCCTATCACATTCGGTGTAAACCGTGTTATCAAAGGTTGGACAGAAGCTTTGACCATGATGCCTGTTGGTTCAAAATGGGAATTATACATTCCTCAAGAACTTGGCTATGGTGCACAGCAAGCTGGAAAAATCAAGCCTTTCTCTACTTTGATTTTCGAAGTTGAATTGTTAGGTATTGAAGAATAAGCATCTAATAACCAGCTTATTATTAAATCAATACAGGTGGAGTTTCTTTTACGGGACTCCACCTCTTTTATTTTCTAACAGCCCCAAAATCAGAAAAGCCTTTCCCTTATAAAAAAACGCCCTTGCCACCTATTGCAGCAAGGGCATTCCATAATCAAAAACAAGTCTCTCAAGCCATTTATTCTCAAGCTTTTTTCTCTTTCGTATCCGTATGAGCCTCAACTACATTCACCACATAGTCTCCTAATTTCTCACACTCTCCGATAAGATCCATGTAATGCACTCCCATCTGATAATCATACTTCTTATCGTTCACATCAATCACATTCTGGTTTTTCAGCTGATTACGGTAGTTGTTAATTTCATTCTCCAGATTGAATGATTTATTTACATCTACCTGATGATGCATATCCTCCACCAAACTTATCATTTGCGACAAAGCCTGATCTGTCAGACTGAACATCTGTTCGATGTGTTCATACTGACTTTCGGTAAAGTCTACATTTCCACGGCGCTTACGATTCAGCGTACGCGCCAAATTATAACAGCTGTCACCTATGCTTTCTATTTCAGTCACCTCACGAAGCATCTCGCGAATTTCAATCTTACTTTCCGAGCTTAAGCGTCCTTCAGAAACCTGATTCAGATAATTGGCAATTTCCACCTCCATGCTGTCACTGATATTCTCATACTTTTCAATCCGGCTGAACAGTTTATTGAAATCATTTTCATTTTCTGTATGCAGCAGATTCTTCACCATTCCGAACATACGATGAATACGTTCTGCAAACAAATTGATTTCCTTACGGGCTTGAACAATTGACAATTCGGCAGTTGAAAGCATACCGCCAGTAATAAACTGGAGACGATACTCTTCTTCCTGTTCTTTCTGCGGAATAATCCGGCAAACTGTTTTTTCGATAAACTTAACGAACCAAATCAAGATTAAAACGTTACATACATTAAAGCAGGTATGGAAAGCCGACAGTTTGAAAGAAACAGCTACACCTCCGGCATCACTGATATGCATCACATCGGATATAATCCAATTTACAGCCGACAGGAACGGTTCAAAAACAGAAAGCACCCAGATAACACCAAACACATTAAACATCAAGTGAGCAACAGCTGCACGCCGTGCCTGAGTATTGGCGGTAAGGGCTGCCAGGTTTGCAGTAATCGTTGTACCGATATTCTCACCTAAAACCAAGGCGGCTCCCAGCTCAAAGCTTATCCACCCGTTGGCACACATAATCAAGGTAATAGCCATGGTAGCGGCAGAAGCCTGAACCACCATAGTCAGGATAGTACCAATCAACACAAACAGAAGGACTGAGAAATAGCCCATATCCGTATAGTTCTGGACAAATGCCAACATATCAGGATTTTGACTTAAGTCGGGGGCATTCGATTTCAGCAAATTGAGCCCCATAAACAAGAAGGCAAAACCAAAAATAAATTCTCCAATAGACTTTCGGGAACTTTTCTGAGAGAAAAGAAGCGGAATGCCTATTGCCAACAAAGGCAATGAAAAAGCAGAAATATCTACTTTAAAGCCAAGAGTTGAAATAATCCATGCGGTAACCGTTGTACCGATATTTGCCCCCATTATCACACCGATAGACTGGGACAAGGTCAAAAGACCCGCATTGACAAAACTCACAACCATTACCGTTGTGGCAGAAGAAGATTGAATCAGTGCTGTAATCAGCATGCCTGTTAACACTCCGGTAACCCGGTTGGTAGTCATTGCGGTTAAAATACCCCGCAAACGGTCGCCCGCGAACTTTTGCAGTCCTTCACTCATGATTTTCATTCCATAGAGAAACAGCGCCAATGAGCCCAGTAGCGCTAAAAAATCATAAAAAGAATATTCCATCAGCTTTTCATTTAGGCTAAATTAGGCAGTTAAACGTTTTCTTCGTATATTAACTACCAGATTTAACGTTAGTAATACATATTACGATTATGCTACAAATATATTGCAAAAATACTAATTCAACAAAATCTTTTCCCGAAGGGAGCTCACTTTTGACTATTTATACTGGTTTTAATCTTCAAATGCCTTATGGTCCGGTCAGCGCAAAAGTAAATAACAAGGTAGAAAGCCTCGACTTCAGGGTGTATTATAATAAAGATGTTGAATTCCTAGACATCACCAGCGCTTCAGGTATGCGCACCTATGTACGGTCACTTTGCTTCGTGCTGGTAAAAGCCGTAGAAGAACTTTATCCTGAAGGAAGTATTTCATTGGAACACCCCGTTTCAAAAGGGTATTACTGCAATCTGCATCTTGACCGGAGCATCGGATTAGATGACGTAATGCGTATCAAGCAAAAAATGCAGGAAATCATTCATGCGGATATTCCTTATCTGCGCATGGAATGTCACACCGAAGAGGTGGTACGTTTGTTTCGCCAACGCGGTATGCTCGACAAAGCCAAACTGCTGGAAACTTCCGGACAACTATACTCCTATTACTATCGGTTAGGCGATACGGTGGATTATTATTACGGCAGTCTGGTTCCCAGCACCGGCTACCTCCACTTGTTTGACCTCGTAAAATATTATGATGGATTGTTATTACGCATTCCCAGTCGCAACAACCCCAATAAGCTGGAAGAACTGGTAAAGCAGGAAAAAATGCTGGAGGTCTTTCAGGAATACCACCGCTGGAACCAAATTCTCGGTATCAGCACCGTAGGCGACTTTAATATTGCCTGCAACAGCGGACATGCCACTGACCTCATCAATGTTTCCGAAGCGTTACAGGAAAAGAAAATCGCACATATAGCCGATGAAATCACGCACCGCAATGAAAATGGGGAGCGCGTTAAACTGGTGCTGATTTCCGGACCGTCATCTTCCGGAAAAACCACATTCAGCAAACGCCTCAGCATCCAGCTGATGACAAACGGTATGCGTCCCTACCCGATTTCGCTGGATGATTATTTTGTCAACCGGGAAGATACACCTCTCGACGAAAACGGGAAGCATGATTTTGAGTCACTTTATGCCCTTGATTTGCCCTTCTTTGAAAAACAGCTGAAGGCGCTCTTGGCTGGCGAAGAAGTAGAACTTCCACGCTTTAACTTTACAACAGGCAAGCGGGAAATGAGCGGGAAAAAATTACGCGTAGATGAACACATGATTCTGATTCTTGAGGGTATACACGCCCTGAATCCAGCACTTACACCCAACATCCCGGCTGCGAACAAATATAAAATCTATGTCTCGGCACTGACCACTATTTTGCTGGATAATCATAATTATATTCCGACGACTGACAACCGACTGCTGCGTCGCATCATCCGCGACTACAAATACCGCAACTACTCGGCAGAAGAGACTATTGCTCGCTGGCCCAGCGTACGTGCCGGAGAGGATAAATGGATTTTCCCTTACCAGGAATATGCCGACGCCATGTTTAACTCTGCCTTGCTTTTTGAACTGGCTGTACTGAAAGAGAATGTGGAACCAGTGTTACGTAAAGTTCCGAACAGCTGTCCGGAATACTCGGAGGCTCACCGCCTGCTGCGTTTCCTCTCGTATTTCACTCCCGTACAGGATAAGGAGCTTCCACCCACTTCCCTACTCCGCGAGTTTCTGGGAGGCAGCAGCTTCAACTATTAACAATCTCTACTGAAATCAATGCAGCCATGCAAAAGACGAATCTGAAAGATAGCTCTTTTACATGGCTGCATTTCTTCATCTATCATCCGACAGATTTTACAAAAGGAAGAGAGCAAAGAAATATGCAACAATATTTAAACTTCACAAGTGCGCAACTTTCAAGAAAAAATCTTATATTTGAAAATACGAACTTTAAATAGTACATATTATGAACGCAAACCCTGTTTTTAGTTTACACATTCCCACCCGACTCTTATTCGGATGTGGTGAAATAAAAAATTTGGCAACTGAAAAACTGCCGGGTAAAAAAGCCCTGATTGTGATTTCTGCTGGTACTTCCATGAAAAAATACGGCTACTTGGATAAAGTCATCGAACTGCTGAAGGATAATGATACGGAAGCTGTGGTATTCGACAAGATTTTACCTAACCCCATCAAAGGGCATGTAATGGAAGCCGCTGCACTCTGCCGTGCTGAACAGTGCGACTTTGTCATCGGTCTGGGTGGAGGAAGCAGCATTGACTCCGCCAAAGCAATTGCTGTCATGGCATGTAATGAAGGCGATTACTGGGATTATGTCATCGGAGGAAGCGGAAAGGGACGTCCTGCTGCCAAGGCGCTCCCCATCATCGCCATCCCTACTACTGCTGGCACCGGTACCGAGGCCGATCCCTGGACCGTAATTACCAATGAAGAAAAGCAGGAAAAGATTGGCTTCGGAAATCAGCATACCTTCCCTGCTTTATCAATCGTTGACCCGGAACTGATGGTCTCTATCCCGCCTCATCTCACCGCCTATCAGGGATTTGATGCTTTCTTCCATGCGGCAGAAGGATTCCTTGCTAATTGCGCCACTCCTATCAGCGATTTGTATGCTCTGGAAGCTATCCGGCTGCTATACAAATATCTGCCGGTTGCCGTAAAGGATGGTAAAAATCTGAAAGCGCGTGCCAAAGTGGCTTGGGCAAGCACACTGGCAGGATTGGTGGAATCAACCTCAAGCTGTACATCCGAACACTCATTGGAACATGCCATGAGTGCATATTATCCGGCACTCCCGCATGGAGCAGGTCTGATTGCCATCAGCGAAGCTTATTTTGAAACCTTCCGCAATGACTGTATGAAGCGTTACATGAAGATGGCTGAGGTCATGACACAGCAAAAGAGCAACCGTCCCAGCGACTTTATGGATGCCCTGATACGTATGCAAAAGGAATGTGAGGTTTACCAACTGAAACTGAGCGACTGGGGACTGAAAGAAGAAGATTTGCCCAAGATGGTGCAGAATGCAAGAGAAACCATGGGAGGATTATTTATGTTTGACCCCCGACCGCTTACCGATGAAGAAGTGCTCGGTATTTACAAAAATTCATACCGATAACGGTCACCCAAACGACTAGACGTATTATTGAGGACAACGAAACGTTTTAACTAAAAGACCAAGGTGTCACGGCTTTTCAACTCAGTACTTCTTCGGGAGTACTCCAGTACTTTGGCGGAAGTACTCCAGTACTCCGGTGAGAGTACTGCGGTACTTTGCCCGAAGTACTGGCTTTATGAAAGAGCCATGCCAAGGTGTTCATTTAAAACACCTTGGTCTTTTCTTTTAGTTATCTAACCGAAGAGAAAGTTCTTCTAAAGTCTTGCCCTCATAATCACAAATCGCTTTCTTGTAGGAGGCGGGAATAGCTATCGGCTCCTTCGTTGCTACATCATAGCCCACCATTATGGTACGGCACTGGCATTTCAACACACCGCTTGCTTTGTTTACGGCACGCTGCAATAAAGTTATGCTCTTATTGCCGATGTGCTCTACTGTGGTTTCAATATATAATTCATCCGAAAAAAATACAGGAGCCAAAAAATCCGCATTGATATTAGCTACTACCACCGCAAATTTACTCCAATTTTCATCGCCAAACACATCGCGAAAATAAGAAGTCTTGGCCAAATCGTATAAAGAGAAATAAGCGTTATTATTCATGTGCCCATATAAATCGACGTCGCTAAACCGAATCTGAATCGGCATTACATGTTTAAATGTCATTTCATCTGCCATAATGTTTTAGTTTATGAGTTTGTTAGTTTATAAGTTTATGAGTTTTAAGTTCGTTTGTTTTAAGTTGATGAGTTAGGTCTATAAGTCAGTGAGTTCTTGAACCCTCGGGATAAAGGTTTAATACTTAATACCCAAAAACTTATAAACTCAAGAATCCAAATATACATCTTTTTAGCAAATTTACGCCAGCTATCACAGAATATTTCTTACTTTTGTCCACCAGAAAAGATTAATAGACTCAAATCATATCAGAATATGGAAAGAAAATTTAGCAAAGAGACACTCTGTGTGCAAGCTGGATGGACTCCTAAGAAGGGAGAGCCGCGTGTATTGCCTATTTATCAAAGTACTACATTTAAATATGACACCAGCGAACAGATGGCTCGTCTGTTCGACCTGGAAGACAGCGGGTACTTCTATACCCGCCTGCAAAATCCTACCAATGATGCTGTAGCTGCTAAGATTGCTGCACTTGAGGGTGGAGTGGCCGCTATGCTGACTTCATCGGGACAGGCAGCTAATTTCTATGCTGTTTTTAATATCTGTGAAGCTGGCGACCACTTTGTATGCTCTTCTACCATTTATGGTGGGACATTTAATCTGTTCGGAGTTACCATGAAAAAACTGGGTATTGAATGTACCTTTGTGGATGCGGATGCACCGGAAGAGGAAATTGAAAAGGCTTTCCGCCCAAATACGAAATGTTTGTTCGGAGAAACCATTTCTAACCCAAGCATCAATGTGCTCGACATTGAAAAATTCGCCCGCATTGCTCACAAGCATGGAGTGCCTTTGATTGTGGACAATACCTTTGCTACTCCTATCAACTGCCGCCCGTTTGAATGGGGGGCTGATATCGTTACTCACTCTACAACCAAATATATGGATGGACATGCTACCTGTGTAGGTGGAGCCGTGGTGGACAGTGGTAACTTTGACTGGGAAGCTCATGCAGACAAATTCCCCGGACTGACCCAGCCGGATGAATCTTACCACGGACTGGCATATACCAAAACTTTCGGGAAAATGGCCTATATTACCAAAGCTACCGCCCAATTGATGCGTGACCTCGGATCTATCCAGTCTCCTGAAAATGCCTTCCTGCTTAACTTAGGACTGGAAACGCTTCACCTGCGCGTTCCACGCCACTGTGAAAACGCGCAACGCATCGCTGAGTGGCTGGAAGCAAATCCGAAAGTAAAATGGGTGAACTACTGTGGACTGAAGAGCAGCAAATATTATGAACTGGCTCAAAAATACATGCCAAACGGTTCTTGTGGCGTCATCGCTTTCGGATTGAAAGGCTCACGCGAAGAAGCAATCAAATTTATGGATGAACTGAAATTGGCTTGTATCGTTACGCATGTGGCTGATGCCCGTACTTGTGTGTTGCATCCGGCAAGCCATACCCACCGCCAGCTGACCGATGAACAGTTGATTGAAGCCGGAGTTGCTCCCGACTTGATTCGTCTGTCGGTAGGTATAGAGAATGTCAATGATATTATTGCCGACTTGGAGCAAGCCTTGCAGCATATTTGACAGATGCTTACCTGAATATTAAGAGATTGATTTCATTCTCGCCTTACAGATACCATGCGCAGAGTTAAAGGGAACTCAGAGTGTGGTATCTGTATCGGTTTTGTCAACCGACCTCTCTTTCTGCTCCTCTCTTCCCCGAAATATTTCTTCTGCTTACTTTTAATGAAAAACAAACTTAATTCAACAAGAATGAATCCATTATCACACTATAACGAACAACTTGCTGAAACAGAAAAAGAGCTGAAACTTATACGAGGCAAAATAATGCGTATCAGCTTTATCCGAGTCTTGCTTTTTATAGCAGGCATCATCGGAGTATGTTATTTTTTTAATGCGGGAAACTGGAAAATAATAGCGGTTATATGCTGCACTTTCCTCCCTTTCTTCATCTTAATCAAAATACACGACCGGCTGTTCCGCCGACGAGACTGGCTTGATACTCAGGCACGAATTTACCGGGAAGAGCTGAAAGGGCTGCAAGGCGATTACAGTTGCTTTGATGGAGGGAAAGAGTTTATTGATCCGGAACATCCGTATTCATTCGACCTTGACTTATTTGGGAACCGTTCTCTTTTTCAAGCTATCAACCGCACCTGCACTTCGTTTGGTAAACAGCAGCTTGCCAAGTGGATGAAGAATCATTTGACGAATAAAAAAGAAATAGAAAAAAGGCAAATTGCAATAAACGATATAAGCCAACGCACTACCTTCCGCGAACAGTTCCGCGTAATGGGACTGGTTAATCAGGCAGAAACCGGCAAAGAAGCCGATATACGCAACTGGTGTGAGAGTCCGGCTATTTACCTTCACTCCATCTGGGTTAAAGCATTCATCTGGGGAGTTCCAGTTATTAACAGCCTCCTGTTAATAACTTCGTTAATAGGATTATTGTCAATAAGTTGGTTCGGCCTTTCGTTCGTTCTGTTTTTAATACTCAGCTTTGCAATCATCAAACGGGCCACTGCAATACAAGAAACTTATGGCAACCAGCTTAAAGCACTCAACAGTTATGCACGCCTGATAGCGCTGAGCAAACAAGAGCAATGGAAAAGTCTTGCTGTGAAAGAGTTGATAAACGGACTCAATGTAGACGGGAAATCACCGGTTGATGCCTTAACCCAACTATCAAAAGAGCTCGACCGCCTTGACTTACGTAACAACCAGATACTGTATATTATTTTAGAAGGAAGCGTTTTCTTTCAACTTCAGCAAATTGTTCGCATCGAACGATGGAAAGAGCATTACGGACGTTATGTGATGGGATGGTTGGAAACAATCGGAAAAATGGACGCACTATGCTCTTTGGCTACCTTTGCTTACAATCACCCCAACTATACTTATCCCACCGTTACAGACACTCCGTTCTGCTTTGAAGCCACAGAGATGGGACACCCGCTCATGGCGGAAACACAGTGTATCAAAAATGATGCACTCATTCCCTCTCGCCCTTATTTTCTGATTATCACCGGGGCAAATATGGCAGGAAAAAGTACTTACTTACGCACCATTGGTGTTAATTATTTGCTGGCTTGTATAGGTGTACCTGTCTGCTGTCAGTCATTGATTTTTTATCCGGCACACCTGATAACCAGTCTGCGTACCTCCGATTCTCTTTCCGACAATGAATCTTACTTCTTCGCCGAACTGAAACGGCTGAAACGTATCATCGACTTACTAAATGAGGGGAAAGAACTCTTTATTATTCTGGATGAAATTTTAAAGGGAACCAATTCAGCCGACAAGCAAAAAGGCTCCTTCGATTTAATCCGGCAATTCATGAACTTACGCGCCAATGGCATCATTGCTACCCATGACTTGCTTTTAGGTGAACTGACCAAACAATTCCCCGATGAAATTCATAATTACTGCTTCGAGGCTGACATAAAGAATAATGAGCTCAGCTTTTCCTATAAACTCCGCGAAGGGATTGCCCAAAATATGAATGCCTGCTTCCTGATGAAGAAAATGGGAATTACCATACAAGATTAAACTTCATTATCTCCTTGCAGGATACTACAAAGAAAAGAAGGCGGAGCAAGATAGTTACTTTATCTTTCACTATCTGCACCGCCTTCGCTTAATTACAGATTTTAAAAACGTAAAACGATTCTCTTAAAATTTACCAGCCCAAGAATTCAGATTCAGGAGTTCCCCAACCTTTGTTTTGAGTTAAAACTCCATTCGACAAGTCTAACTGAGACTTAGGAATAGGCCAGAACCCACCGGTTTCCTGATAACGTTTGGCAAATCCTCCACCAAATTCTTTCATGGTAAGATTTTTACCTAAGTTGCTTATCGGAGTACCAATCTGTTTCTGCAATGCCGGAACGACATCCCCCCAACGCATCAGGTCGAACCATCTCAAGCCTTCAAAAGCCAATTCATGACGTCTTTCCTTTTTCAAGTTTTCTGCCGAATAAGCCACCGGAGTCAACCCTACACGGCTACGTACTTCATTGATACCATCGGAAGTTTCAGTAAGTTCAGAGTGCATCAACAAGACATCGGCATAACGCATCATAATCAAGTCTTGAGTCTGTCCCAACTGGTTCTGGTTTTGTGCACCATACATCAAATAAGAGTACAAGACTAAACTTCCACCTTCCTGCTTGGCAGTAATACTCATATATTTCTTTTGATGATAACCCGTATATTCTATCAAGTCTTTCGATACATCAGGAGTATAATCCAAACCTTCATCCGGATCGTCCATCACTAAAATAGATGCCTTAATACGAGGATCGTTCGGTTCATCGGCTACCCAGTCGTTATAGAGATTCGGTGTTACCGTACCGCATCCCCATCCTTGTCCATAAGGGAAAAGATCGGCTCCACGAATACCATAGAACAACGGGAACATATTAGCAAGACTGACAGCCTCACCCCAGTTAGCATATACATTATATTTGGTAGCAAACAGCACTTCTTTGTTTACATCTGTCTCCCACGCAAGTTCAGAGCCGTCTATCGCTTTCTGTCCTTTCGTATATGGATAGTCTTTGATGGTATGAGGGTTGGTATAAGGCCAAAGCTCACGGAAATCATTTACCAAGCCATATCCACCATTATCTTTACAGTCTTCCAGCCAATTGATAACCTGGTCTTTTGATATGCTTTTTCCTTCAGCCAAAGGCAAAGATTCTTTGCCGTAATATCCTGTGTAGAACAGGAAGACGCGAGCCATATAAGCTTCAGCGATATACTTGGTAGCATGTCCTGAAAAAGCCGGATCGAACTTTTTATCGGGCATTGTGTCAATACAGTCTTTCAAGTCAGAAGCAATCTGTGTATAAATCTGCTCAGCCGATGACTTCGGTAAATTTTCAGCTTTCGATGTAAGAGGCATTGGAAGTTCTCCAAACATCTGAACCATTTGGTAATACAACAAGGCACGCATGAATTTAGCTTCTCCCACTGCCTGCTTCTTGGCATCTTCACTCGCCCAATCGGTAATTTGATCTACAAACTCCAACATCATATTGGCTCTGTAAATACCTTGGTAACTTCTTTCCCAGAATGGAAGAAAGGCATCCACACCTACATTCAAGAGTTTATCAGTCATCTGGAAGACTTTATCTGCACTTCCTCCACCCCCAAACCGGTCATCCGAAGCAGCTTCTGCTACATAGAAGATATTTACCGTATTATGCTGGTTAACATGATTTAAGGTAGAATAAATACCAGCAAGCATCATATCGATATCAGCCGAGGTTGTAGGGAAATTACTCGTTGTTTTCTGTGTAAAATTTTCTGTATCAAGAAAATTTTCACAACTGCTCAGGGTTAAAGCTGCAATAAGGGCAGCACAAATATGTTTTTTCATCGCTTTTAATTTTAGAATTTAAGATTTACACCAAACATAAAAGTACGTGGACTAGGATAGAATCCCAGGTCAATACCAGAAGCCCAAGAATATGCATCATTACCGCTAGAACCAACTTCAGGATCCATACCTGAATATCCGGTAAAGGTATAAGCATTCAGCACAGAAAAATATAAACGAGCCTGTTCCAATGGCATTCTCGGTATCAGTTTTTTGAAGTCATAGCCTACAGTGATGTTCTGAATTCTCAAGTAGCTTGCATCTTCAACGAAAATATCCGAGAAGTTTTTCCAGCTTTCACTGTTTTCCATACCTTCGATAGAAGGCATTGTATTCGAAGTTCCTTCTCCATTCCAGCATTCATATACATCGGTAGTGAAGTTTTGTCTAGGTTCACCCAAATATTGACGATATGATTTAACAACTTGCTGACCAAAGGCTCCATTCGTAGTTACAGATAAATCCCATCCTTTATAACCTAAGTTAAATGAAAAACCTAAACGGAAGTCCGGATTCGGATCGCCAATCATTGTCTTGTCGGCTTCTGTAATTGAACCGTCACCATTTACATCAACAAAAATCGCTTCTCCCGGAGCTGCACTGGCCAACTTAGCCTTTGTTGCATTTACCTGCTCTTGATTCTGGAAAATACCTGCAGTCTTATATCCCCAGAAATAACCTACCGGATATCCTACCTGAGCACGGTAAATTTCTCCGTTACTCATCGCTGTTAAGACATCGCTAGGACCATGAATGATTCCTTCTGTATTCGCAATACGTGTAATTTCATTTTTATTATATGAAAGGTTGAAGTTTACACCGTAGTTGAAATCACGGATTCGGTCATTCCAGTTTAATGCAACTTCAAATCCCTTGTTCACCACATCTCCACCATTGATATAAGGAGCTCCTGTTCCATAGCTGGCCAATACCGGAGCCTGAACCAACCAGTCTTTTGTAGCTTTATGATAATAGTCAAAAGCTAATCCCAAACGTGAGTTGAAGAAACGGGCATCGATACCCAAGTCAAGCTGCTCAGAGGTTTCCCATGATATGTCTGTATTCGGCAAGATATTGGCATAAGCTCCTGTGGTCTGAGAAATCTTGTCTGTTCCATAAACATAAGAGTTAAGAGAATCGAAGGCAATGGTTGACAAATACTGGAAATTCGCAATATCCGAGTTACCGTTTTGTCCCCAGCTGGCACGCACTTTCAAGAAGTCCATCCATCCTAATACACTTTCCATGAAAGGTTCATTGGTCATAACCCATCCTGCAGAGAAAGAAGGGAATATACCCCAGCGGTTTCCTCTTGCAAAGTTACTTGAACCATCGGCACGTACCGTTGCAGAGAACATGTATTTTTCTTTATAGTTATAGTTGGCACGACCGAAGAAAGAGGCTAAACGTCCCATGGTTTGAGGGCGTCCGCTTACAGTAGTCATACTAGAACTGATACCTTGTGTGTTGCTCAAGTAAGCATAGTTAAATAAACCGGGGAACAAAGAATTGGCATTCGTTGCAGACATGGTCTCACCTATTCCCCATTTTTCCATTGACTGTCCGATTAAAGCATCAAAGCTATGATCGTTTTTCTTAAAGCTATAGCTCAATGTGTTTTCCCAAGTCCAAGCCATGTGTGTTCCTGCTTCCTGAGTAACCTTGTCATTGACGTTTTGTGAAGCTGAAGCCAACTTGAACTTGTCAACATAAGCACGATAAGTGTTTGCATCATAACGATAACCAAAGCTGGTTTTATATTTCAAGTTCTTAATCGGCTGAATTTCCAAGTAGAAGTTTCCGCGGAAAGCATGGCTGCGGCGAAGGTTCTTTCCACGCTGGTAAACCATTGATGCTATCGGATTGACAGCATTCGAATCAAATCGCCAGCCGTTTTCCACTTGGTCTGTATAGTCGTAATATCCGCCATCTTCGTTATAAACTGGCATCAGAGGATTAGCTGTTAAGAAATTATGAACATCATTCCAATAAATATTTCCGATACCAATACCTGAACGTTCTGAATAGCTATAGCTCATGTTCTCACCAAACTTGATTACATCAAAATCTTCTTTCTTGAGAATGACATGTTCTGAGTTAAAACGAGCTGTATAACGGTCGTAAGAAGGTTCTACCGGTTTCCCTATGATACCTTCTTGTGAAGTATACGACAAACCTAAAGAGAAACGTGAAACTTCTGTTCCACCCATCATGTTGAATGCATGATTTTGGGTCGGAGCATTTTTATTGGTTGCTTCTTCCATCCAGTTGGTACCGTTCCAAGTTCCATCCTGAATAGATTTATATAAAGAAGCCGGTAACACAGCCGCCCAATCATAAGCTCCATCTTTACGGTCCATAATTTCCATATACTGACGTGCATTTAGCAACTCGGGCTTCTTGGCAATCTGCTGAACACCATAATATCCATCATAAGATACACGAATCTTGCCGGATTTTCCTTGCTTGGTAGTAACCAAAATAACTCCATTAGCAGCACGAGCACCATAAATGGCAGCAGAAGCAGCATCTTTTAATACGTCAATTGATTCAATATCGGCAGGGTTCAGCATGTTGATATCACCACCAGCAACTCCATCAATTACATATAGAGGGGCTGAAGAACCGATCGTTCCCATACCGCGAACATTTACTTTATAACCTTCACCGGGCATACCTGAAGTTTGAGTAATGTTCACACCCGGACTTTGGCTTTGCAATGCACCCAAGGCACTCACCGTATTTAATTTTTGCAAGTCATCTCCTTTCACTTGTACAGTAGCACCGGTCACAAGTTTCTTCTTTTGTATACCATAACCTACTATCACAACTTCATCCAACACTTCGGTGTCTTCTTTTAAAACGATATTAAAAGAAGTCTTTCCATTTACAGGGAGTTCTTCTGTTTTATAACCGACAAAAGAAACTTGCAGAATTGCATTCGAAGCTATCTGAAGTGAAAAGTTTCCATCGAAATCAGTGATTGTACCATTGGTTGTTCCTTTTTCAAGAACACTGGCACCGATAATGGTCTCCCCCTGCGCATCTTTCACAACACCATGTATAGACAGACTTTGCGAAAACACCCATAAAGGAATACAATTTAAAAGGAAAAGAATCCCTAGAAATCTGAAATAATTCAAGTCTTTCATAACGTAAAAATTTAAGTATTGATTTACTGTCGCAAATATAGAGCATTCACCTTTTTTTTATTTGCAAGAGCAGACCACAAACTATTCTGTACATTACTTCACATATCAATCATGTTACATTTTATATCATGAATGAAACATTGAATACCCTTTCGTTAAAGATTATATACTTATCTACTCCTTTTAGGGATTTATAATCAACATTTTTAAAGTTAATTCCTTCAATCCACTTGGAAATATTCTATCCGTTTACCTACCACAAGCACAAATCAGTAACCCCATTTATTATCCACCCTAAACGATATATAATAATACATTATACAAAAAGAAAGACCTCATGCCAGTCAGCATGAAGTCTCACCCTATCTTGAATTGCCTCCAATTTGCACATTTACAAATTGAAGGCAATCTTGTAATTTTACATTTTATTTTCTCCTATTTTCCTGTAGATTCCGGTTCAATAATTTTTCCGGCCAATCCATTGGCAAAACCTGCATAGGTTGGTTTGCGATCGTAGTTCAAGTTCCATAATCCGATAGGCAAACCTGCGCGCCACCCACTCCCTACAGGGCTATCTGCCGGACTCCATTGAGTAATGCCATAACGCTGTGACTGTGGAATTATTTCAAAGTATTTAGAAATAATAAACTGATAGTAGTCAGACATCAACTTCTGCTGTTCTAATGTTACATTTTCTGTTTTAATTTCAGTTCCGCTCTCATCTAATATACCCATATCTAACTCTGATATTTTGACAAGCTTCCCAGATGCAGCCAACAGTTGGAACATCTTCACCACACAGGCTTCATTTTTAGCCTGTTCCTCCGGATTCAATGAATAAGATACGTGCATTTGTGTAGCAATTCCATCAATTATCGTCACACCATCTGCTTCCCAATAAGCAATCATATCAATCAATCCCTGACACTTCGCATTATTGTTATAAGCAGCTTCAAGGTTATAATCGTTCACAAACAATTTTAGATCTTCGCCACCATATTTGCGAGCAAATTTAACCACCTCACGTGCATATTCTTTTCCCAAATAGTCTTGCCAATAGAAACTCTGAGCAGCGTTCTCCTCACCTTCTGTTGCAGCCGACTTCAGTTGCGAAGGATAACGATCCGACATCGGTTCATTCACCACATCCCATGCTTTCACCAAAGTAGCTCCTGCACTTTCACCTTCTTCAATGTTTGGATTTTCCTTACAAGCAGCCATCATGCCTTTAATCCAATCTTCCAAAGCGTTGGTCAAAACCATTTTTTTCTCTTCATCAGACATTTCTTCAATCTGACCCCATGCATAACCTTTTCCATCCTCAGAGATTGTCTCAAACTTACCAGGAGTCCAACCAGTCCACCCTGTTATCGTTCCATCTTCAAAGTCACTGTTCGCTATCAAATTTTCATTTGAACCATCGGCTGTAAGTGTTATATTATCAATATAAATCTCTCCAGCTAAGGAGCCAAAATTAAAAGCTACTCTATCAACTAGCGCATCCGATGGAGTGATAGGAAAGGTTATTTCCTGCCAAGTGGTTCCGATGGTTGATACGCTTCCAGGATACTGCTGGTTACCCCCAAGAGATGACTGCAGATAAATTTCAGGGGCAAAATCACTACTAGCTTTCGCCATAAACTTCAGTTCATATTCCTGTCCATTGGCTAGTGGAGCATCAAACTGGTACCAAGTCTGTGCATCATAATTATTAGCAAGAGCCGATGCATTTTTCAATACCAAACAACGTCCACCATCACCCCCCTCCCCTGGGTTGACTGTTGGAGCAATCAATTTTTCCAAATAGGTTTTGTTTTGCTGTGAATGCCAGCACAATGTATGACCATAAACGGTCATACCGGCTTCCTTAGCTGTCTGAACAAAACTGGTTACTTGAGAAAAATCGACAGAACCATCATCCTTCACTATTGATGCATATTTCATTGCGTTTCCCGCTGTCATTTCATCAAAGTTTGATACAGCCAAACCATATACCAATTCCTTCTTCAAGAAATCACTAGCCGCAATAGCAACACCAAGTTTAAAGTTGGGGTTTTCACCTCGATTTACATAATTCTTCAGCACATCATACTGATTTAGGTATTCCAACTGAACCATTTCTTCCGGTTTTTGTACGGATTCACCGGGCTGCAGCAGACTTTCGTCTGCGCAAGCCGTCAATATTCCTAAAGAAATTGCCCCTAACAACAATTTATTATAGTATTTCATAGCTATTCCATTTTAAAATATTAGTTTTTATAGGTCGGTGAGAATGTTTCAAATGCAATGTTACGAGTCTGAACCACTAACGTATCGTTTGTTTGATACTGACGAACTCCAAAATCCACATTATACTCTAGGTATAGAACGTTACGATCTTTATTCCCCCAACTATTCTTATCTCCTTTTTCAACGAACTTTCCAGTTCCACTTGCCGGATAATCTGGAGTGTCAGAAGTAATGGTACACTCTCCGTTTTCATTAAATGAAAGGAGCAAGTTACAGGTCAATGTATTGGTTCCAACAACAGTAGAAACCGGAAATACTGCAGTATTTAAATTACGCGTAGAAACCTGACAAACTTCATCGTCCTCTACATAAGCTGCATGACGTTTGTTCTCTATAGTATTTCCATTTTCTGTAATCTTATCAACACCTCTGCGTAAGTATTTAGCTGCCCATTTATTAATATATTTTACACAATAAAGAACATAGTTTTTAGGTGCCACTTCCCACATCTCTGCATTTGTCCAAGCTGCATTCTCGGTTTTAGGAACTCCAGACAAGATAGAGTCTGCATTGGTCACACCCACCATACGCAAAGGTATCACGTACGTGTTTTCCAAAGATTCAGGATTATTGAAAAAATCATCGGTAAACTGCACATCTACAGCACCCATCAGGTTGTTATTCTGATTCAATATAATCTTATCAGACGACAATGAATAATAGTTTTTCGGCATGGGCTTGACAGGACGGGTTGCGCCTCCATCAAAAAACAAGTTTTTGCACAATTCATCATCGACCATAACATCAACCACTACAGAGCCGCTTCCACTATATGCACCGCCCATTGTAGCATAAATCTGACATTTATGTTCATTGTCAAGCGTCGTGTCATAGGTATCCTCACCCATTACTAAAGTACGAACCGGAGACTGGTAAGCAAAATAGACAGAAGAATTATTATAATTAGGAAACTCAGCATCACCATTCTTACACGACATTACTAACATTGAAGCAACTCCCGTCAACAATATAGAAAACGAATTAATCTTTTTCATGTTTTAATTTTTATCATCTAATTATCTAATAATCACCATCCTTGATTTTGTAAAAAGCCAAAGTTCAACACTTCGGTATAAGGAATAGGACCATAATTCATATAAGGTTTAAAATCTCTGACTTCTACGTCTATAGGAGTATATTTCAAAACTCCATTTGCCTGCTGGGTGATATTCATTCCTCTTGCACCTTCGGTCAAATCAGCTTTCCAGCGACGCAAGTCATAGAAACGGATGTTTTCAAAACAAAGTTCCAAACGGCGCTCATTACGTATCAATTCACGCATTTTATCAACATCATTTTTTATGCTTTCAAGATATGCGTCACCATTTTCCTTACCCAATCCAGCCCGACTGCGAATTTTCTTGATTACATCGTAAGCGCTATAGTCATGCGTACCTTTTCCCTGCGGTCCCCAAGCTTCATTGGCTGCTTCTGCATAAGCCAAAAAGATTTCTGTATATCGAATCCGAGCTGTATAATGCTTTTGAGTAGTATTGTAATTCGGGTCTATGTTACAGTCTTTACGAAGAAGTTTACGTAAATAATAACCCGTACGTGTAGAACGTCCCAATTCCTTGTTCAATGCGTCATTATCTGTACCATAAGCCCCGGTAGTAATAGTTTTATCACCAGGTCCCTGAGTTCCTCCATTTAACAAGATATAAGTTGCCAAACGAGGGTCACGGTTTAGATAAGGGTCGTTCGCATCGTATCCAGAATGTATCTCATCAGTTATTGGATAACCATTCGCCATCGGAAAGGCATCTACAAGATTTTGGGTTGGATTAACACGCCCCTTACCATATAACGTAGGTGGGAAATTATCACTTTCCAAAGAGTTACTATCCCCCTTATCGCTTCTCCATATAATTTCAGCAGGAACTGCTCCTGAAGCTATATCATTAATTTCCTGAGTATTAGCATACCATGTGTTTCCATCTTCATCCATTCCATTGATTCCAGAGATTCGATCAAGCACAATAGCCGCATAATCGGCTGCATCCTCCCAAGTCATGCCAGAACCTTCACTGTATGCTGGGCTGGCTGCCATCAGTGAAACCTGAGCCTGTATAGCTTCAACAATACGCCGGGTAATACGACCTCCCATATGAGATCCATTTACACGGTCATAATCGGATGCTTTCACAACGCCCAAATCCTTATACTTCTGAGGAATTTCAGCTTCTGAATGCGTTTTATAATCTAGAGGGAGCAATTCAATAGCCGTTTTACAATCCTCTAAAATCTGCTCAACACAGGCTTGATAGGTATCACGGGGAGCAGAAAAATCAGACTCCGAATTCTCTGAATGAGTTTTGATAGGAACTCCCAACAACTGTCCATCAGCCGACACACCACCATGTGCGCGTAACAAATAGAACAGTTGCAAAGCACGCAAACCATAAGCCTCTCCTTTCAAACGGTCGGCAAACATTTTCTTCACACGTTCGTCACGTGCCCATTTCACGTCATCAGCCCGTTCAAGAAACAAATTTAAATATTGAATGGCATTATAACGGTCTTTCCATTGCGAGGCCGGATCATTTTGGGAAGTCCATGCTCCTGTACAAATAGAACGCCAAGCATTTCCATTATCGTTCGAAACAGCATCGTCTGTTGCTACGTCGCTTGTAGGGGCAGAATTATAAGGGAGCAACAAATAGGCATTTGTCATAACTCCTTGAGCATAAGAAGGTTCCTCGTACATTGATTCCAAGTCCCTGTTATTTTCTATTGCTGGCTCAAACAAATCGTCACAGGCACATAACAACAGAGGCATAAAAGCCATTATCTTTACTAATTTATTCATAATCTTCATTTTTAGAAAGCAACCTTAACCCCTATATTATAAAAACGAGTCTGAGGTGCAGCACCAACATTCATCTCTAACATTTCACGTTCTTTCGATATAGTCAATAAATTTGACCCGCTCACATAAGCAGAAACATCCTTAATAAGGGATTTGCGCAACCACTTCTTAGGGAAATCGTAAGTCAACTGAACTTTTGCCAGTTCAAAGTGATTATTCTTGTACAACCAGAAAGTAGAGTTGCGGAAGTTATTAGCACCTGTTTCTGTAGTTAAACGAGGATAAGTAGCAGTAGCAGCAGTTTCCTCCGTCCAACGACCTCGTACCACTTCAGAATACTTACCTTCACCATAAACCCAATAATAAGAGCTATTTTTCATTCCATAGCCACCAAAACCTCCTGTTCCAAGTGCAAATAAAGTAAAGTTTTTCCATTTGGCAGTAAAGTTGAGACCTAAGGTGAAAGGAGAACCATACCATCCGCCACGACCTAAATAAACTTCATCTTTACTATCAATAACCTGATCACCATTCTGGTCTTTATACTTTAAGTCACCCTTGCGCACGGTTCCACCAAAAGTTTGTTTAGGAGAAGAAGCCACTTCTTCATCACTGTGGAAAAAGCCTTCACATTCCAATCCCCAAATACCATCAACAGGCTTTCCTACTCGGTTTTGATAGGCATCCTTATAGTTCTCATCCCGCTGGGTAGCCGTTGTATTATAATATGTTCCAGTTACCCCTAAAGACAAGTCTGCCTCACCTATTTTTTTATTCACATTAACAGCAAAGTCAAATCCTATACGCTTGTTGTTATTAAAATTGATATACGGAACAAACGAATTTTCAGGATAATATGCTGAGAAGTAAGACGGATACAAAGTTGTTGGCTGAATCAGCAAACCTTCTGTTGAATTCACGAAAAAGTTTACATCAGCAGTTACCAGCTTATTCCATAAAGAAGTGCGTAAATAAGCCGACAACTCTTTACGCTTGATGAATGAAAGTTTTTCATTTCCGCCTTGTTTGGATACAGTTGAATTTTCACCCGAGCCATCATACCATCCAAACCAAGAGCCACCTACCTGATCAAACTTAGGAGCATATAAATAATAGCCACTGATGTCAATGTCCTGATTAAGTATTGAACCAGACATACCTACTGTCAAGTCATCTACAACCGTAGAGTTTTTCAGAAAATCCTCATTGCTCAACTTCCAACCTAAAGTTAAAGAAGGAGAAAATGCATTTCGGTGTCCTTCTGCCAACTTGGCTGAATGAATAGCAGCTCCACTAAATTCAGCATAATACTTTTTCTGGTAATCATATCCCAACAACACACCTAAATTGGCATTACTTGTGCGATGATAAACACCAGACATTGTTTTTTGGAAACCATTGGCAAGCAACATAGCCGACACATTATGATCTTTATTAAAAGTCCGATTATAATCAAAATGCGCAGACATCGCAATAGTTTGATTATCAACGCTATTTCCTATATTCTGCACTCCAGACTTTTCATCATTTCCTTCATATGTCATTGACGTAATAACATCGTTTCCGTTATGATTACTCCATACTGGCGTATAGATACGGTATGAATTATTATACGATGTAGTATAGGAAGTTTGATAGTCAACAGCAAATTGGAAGTGGAACGAAAGTCCACGCAGAACTTTATTCAAGTCGAAATCAATACCTGTATCAAATTGGAACTGACGGCTTGTAAACTTAGAATAACCAGCAGCATAGTAGTCGGCAATAATATTGCGTGAATCGGTTTGGGTACCAGCCAAGAAGGCACCTCCAAAAAGATTATTGTTAATATTCATCAAGCCTAATGATGCCAACGCATTCGAATCAATATAGTTTAATGGAACCAACGGACTGATTCGGTTGGGACGCATGGTAGATGCCTCACTCCAGTAATCATTTCCGTCTGGATGCGTGCTTCTTCCTGAACGGACATCATAAAAAGTAACATTAGTATTCGCATAAGATGAAATAAAATCATTAATGGCGATATCAACATTACCACGAATACTCAAGCGATTTGTATAACTGTCTTTTGCCTCACCGAACTTGAAGAAATCTCCATGACGGTAATAATTTACATTGGAATAGAACTGTACCCGCCTGTTTCCTCCTGAAAACTCAACAGAAGCGTCACTTCGATTATATGCCTTCTTCAAATAGTCGGAAGCATAATAGTCTAGATTAGGGAAACGATATGGATTTGCTCCTGATGCATAATTATAAATATCACTTTCGCTATAAAGCGGAGAAAGATGGTCATTAACCAATGCTTCGTTATACAAAGACATGTATTCTGCAGACCCCAAGTACTTTGGATAGCTCTTAGCTATATAAAATCCAGTATTTGCACGTACATCGATTTGGAGTTTTTCCTGTTTTTTTCCACGCTTTGTTGTGATATAGATAGCTCCTTTAGCAGCTCGGCTTCCATAGAGAACAACAGCTGATGCCCCCTTCAAGAAGGTTATCTGCGAAATTTCCGAGGGTGATACATTATTGGCATCACGTGGAACTCCATCAACCAATACCAAATATCCAGCATTATCACCATCCATTCCCCATAATGAGTTTCCATTCCATCCGCCAATCAGACCTTGCATATTTTCAAGACTATTAGTCCAATTTGTATTATAATCCTTTTCTGCTTGTTTCTGTACATCAACTACAGACACGCCTCCCAACAAATCACTTTGGGCTACTTTACGAAAAGCCACTTGAACCTTAGCGTCAGCCACCTCCAAAGAATCGAGACCATTCTCTTGGGCAGGATGCGCCATCATTCCATTTGGAACAAGTCCCAACATGGCAGTCGAAAGAACTAATTTATTGTATATATCTTTCATCTGTTCACTCTTTTAAATTACATAAAACTTATTCTGATTACCAACCAGGATTTTGTGCTATACCCTCATATAAATAAGTATCATTCACTTTCATCGGGAACCAATAATGCTTTGAAGAAAAATTACGAGTTAAGATTACCTGTTCGCTCCAATTTGCGACTTGTGCATCTCTAGGGTCATTCTTCTTATACCACTCGTCCGTTTCTATACGGTCAAATTCCTGTGAAGTCTTTACATTATAAGGTGCCTCTGTAAGTAGCAGCCAGCGTTGCAAGTCATTAAAGCGGAAACCCTCAAATGCCAACTCTACAGCACGCTCACGACGAACCTCATCGATAAAGGTGTTCCTATCTGCTGTATAACGAGAAAGCACATGATCCATAGCCACTCTATCACGCAACACATTCACTGCATCCTCAGCTGTCTTTCCAAAAGTGGTCGATTTTCCGGAAGCTCCACCAAAAGCTGCACATGCTTCTGCATACATCAAATAAATATCTGCGAGACGCATGTAAGGCAAATACAACTGTAAATTTCCACCCCAGTCATATGTTTTGTCATATTTATTACAAGTATGCGGAGATAACTTTTGCGTAAAATATCCAGTACGGCTTGCATTGTTTTCACTACGCACATTCCCCCCTGTAAATAATTGGCTATAGCGAAATGCTTCCATATCTTCAGGCATTGCAGCATTTACATATTTGAATCCATCAAAAACAATATCATGGTAAAAACGAGGGTCACGATTTTTAAACGGATGTGTCTTATCAAAAGATCCAGAAGGGTCATCTAATCGAGAGCCATCAGACATACCATACAAATTTACATAATTTGCTGTTGGTTGATGAATAATATTATCATGCTCTACCAAGCCATTAACTTTTGGTCCCCAAGTTTTTGACACATTCCAGTTACTACCATTGGCAGGAGAACAAGGACCGCGAAATATAGCCTCTACCGATCCCGGCATCAACCAGTTTTGTCCTGTAGTATAGAAAATTTCTGAAAAACAAGATGTTGCTCCTGAAGCTTTTTTATGATTATATACATCACTATAATTAAATTCCGCCAATGCATATTGTGTCTTTCCTGACTCTACAAGAGTCAACAATTCCCCCAAGGCATCAGCTGCTTTTTTACAATAATCTTCGTTATAGTCATAAGTCTTGGCTCCACCGGTCTGTGCACCATGCTCCATAAGTGGACTTCCAGCCCACAAATAAGTTTTTCCCAAATAGCCTAATGCCATAATCTTGTTAATACGCAACTGATTCTTTCCTAGTGTATTCTTACCAGGAGCCGTATTATCCCAGTTTATAGGCAATAAATCGGCTGCCTTACGAAAATCAGCCGCAGCCTTTTCAGCCGCCTCTTGGAAAGTCAAACGCTCAGGCTTTTCTGTATCGTCCATCACCTTATCAATATAAGGCATTCCACCCAAATACTGCATCACTTCAAAATGCCACCATGCACGAAAAAAATACAATTGTCCTTCTATCATTTCACGTTCTTCTTGGGTAGCATCGGTCATCTTACTCAAATTTTCTATCCCGATGTTTGCCTTGCGAATACAATACCATGCATGAGGCCACAAGCGATGCTTAAACTTGTTATTTCCATCTATGTTAATATCAGCGGAAGGGTCTGCCGAATTAGAATCTAACCAAGAGCCATCTTGTCCTAATTTTCCAGCCTGCCATGCCCAGAAATTTCCCAAATCAATTTGATGGCACATTTGCCAGTCGGCTTCAGTATTCATAATCTCATCATCTCCCCAGTTAAAAGAAGTTGTCCAATAGCATTCTTCTTTATTCGGAATACAATTATAGATTTCTTCCATATAACCTTGAAAGTTCATGAAGTTTTTAAAAGCTTCTTCTGCAGAAACGGTAGAATCTGGGTCTTTCTCCAGATAATCTTCACAAGAAGACAAACCTAAGGTCATAGCAAACAAGCTATAATACAATATATTTTTATATAGTTTTTTCATATTATCAATGCATTACAATGTAAATTTAAGCCCCAAATTGAAACGCTTCATTGTAGGGTATGCTCCTTGATTACCTGCGCCTGCGAAATTAGATTCACGATCGTCAGGCATACGGGTCCATACCCACAAGTTGTTTCCATTCAAGAACACCTTCAAATTACGAATACCGATTTTACGCACCCATCCTCCATCAAAGGTATAGGCTACCTCAGCATTTTTCAAACGGATAAATGAGCCGTCATACAAGTTTTGGGTTCCAGTGTGATAGCTTGGGGTCGTAGTAAAACGCGGCATCACAACGTCTGAATTAGGAATCTCTTTTGACCACCATGAACCCTGATCATAAACCGTATTCAAACGGTTTGCAAAACTGGTTAAAGTGACATCACGAGTAACATTTGTCACACCATAAAATTGAACAAACGCACTAAATCCCTTCCATTCAAAACCCAGAGTAGCATTATAAGTGTTTTGTGGAGTTGAGGAATAGCCATAAGGTGCACTATCCAAATCATCAATCACACCATCTGCATTAAAGTCTACAATATAATAATCTCCCGGAAGTTTTTGAGAGTCATTCGTATTGTGTTGCGGACTCCCGTAAATTTGATCAAATGTATTTAAATGACCGGCATCAATATGAGCATGATTCTGTCCGATACTAAATCCTTCCTGCTTCTGATAAGCTGGAGCCAACTCTGGATCATCTCGGTTTATCACTTCGTTTTTAGCATGTGTCATACTAAAGTTACCCCACAAGCGCATCTTATTTTCAAAAACTTTATTAACGCGTAACTCCAATTCATAACCCCTCGTTTTTACTTCTCCCAAATTAGCCGTAGGAGGAGTAGTTCCAAAGAACGGAGAAATTGAACGGTCAACACCACGAATAAGAATATCTGTACGGCAATCTCGGAATACTTCGACCGAACCAGCAAACAAGCCACTTAGGAATGAATAATCAATACCCAAGTTAAACTTACGAACAGTTTCCCAATGAATGTCCGGATTACCTACAGCTGATTCCTTATACCAGGTATATGGACTATTATTATGATTAAGATCCATATGTGTGTTTCCACCATATGCCCATGTGGTCATATATAACCAACGTCCAAAAACATTATCATCACCAATCTCACCATAAGAAGCACGAACCTTTAACATATCCAACCACTTCTTAGAGAAATTCATGAATTTTTCTTCAGATATCATCCAGCCTATCGCTCCTGAATTGAAGAAAGCGAAACGATATTCCGGTGAGAATTTTTCAGAACCATTATAAGCCCCATTATATTCAAAAAAATATCTGTCAGCATAATCATAAGTGGTACGGAACGCCCAGTCTTCTCGGTAGGTCGGAATCATGCTACCAGTAGCATACTGCTGACGACTGAACAATCCCATAGCTGTAACATTGTGACTGCCAAACTCGCGCGCCCAATTGAGCTGAACCTGATAGTTCATATTACGCTGTGTTGCTTTATTATCTACCTCACCATTTTGAATAGTCCACAAAGCACCTTGCTGATAGTCAAATTTATTATTAGCATCAAAATCTGTCTTATAGGATTCTGCACCTGTAGCCGGGTCTACCCATTTAAATTGAGGGTCATGATACAAATCGTTTACTCCACGATTATTTTCTTTAAATACATTGTCCCAGGAAATCATGGCACGCGCACTTAATCCTTTAGTGATGAAACTCAAATCCTGCTCCAACGTAAAGTCTGTATTAATACGGGTATTAGTTGTTGTCATCGTACCTGCCAAAGCCAAATTAGCAGATGAGTTTGTCACATTAGAGACATTGGGATAATAACCCCATGATCCATCTGAATATCTCGGTAAAAAAACATCAGGGGGTGTTCCATACGCACCTGCCCAATATTGTGCTACAGCCCAATCTCCAGAATTATACTGCCCCCATGGAGTCTTCTGCATACCATTCGAACCTGACAAATTAACCTTAAACACAGTTGTTTTAGACAATTGAAAGTCAAAATTACTACGAACATTTATACGATTATAGCCATAACCCGACTGATAACCACGTCCATTATCCATCACATCAAACAAATCGCCTTCATGCAAGAAATCGGCTGACACAAAATACTTTACAAATGGAGTACCACCACTCACATTCAAATTCGCATTATAAGACATCGTATAGTTCTTAAACAATACATCTTGCCAATCCACATTCGGATATCGTTCAGCTTCTGCCAAATTAGCGGGGTTACGATACTTGTTGATAACACTCTGAGGGGTTATATAATCCCATGCTGTAGGATCGAGTGGAAGTTCATGTTCTACCACAAAATTGCGAGCTGTCAATGCATCATAAGCATCCATCTTATTAGGAAGTCTAGAAGGAACTTTCATTGTCATTTGAGCAGATACATCTATTTGGGCTTTACCTTCCTGTCCACGCTTCGTAGTAATCAATATAACTCCATTGGCTCCTTTCACTCCATACACTGCAGTAGCAGAAGCGTCCTTTAATACAGAAATAGATTGTACAGAACTAATATCAACAGAACCCATTGGGCGTTCAATACCATCGACCAATACCAATGGAGCACTATTATTCCATGAACTTGCTCCACGAATTACAATTTCAGGATTTTCTTCTCCAGGCATACCAGAACTCTGCGTAGTAATAACTCCAGGTAGATTTCCAGTCAGTGCTGCACCAATATCAGATACCCCTCCAGCCCGCTGAAGAACTTCTCCTTTAGTCTGGGTTATAGCACCAACTACAGATTCTTTCTTCTGTTGTCCATAGCCTACAACTACAACCTCCTCTAATACCTCTGTATCTTCCCTTAAATTTATCATAATCATTGGACGACCATTAATTTCAATCTCTTGAGAAGACATTCCTAAATAAGAAACGATCAATACAGAACTCTTACTAGGTACTTCCAGTATAAAATTACCATCAAAGTCTGCCACTGTTCCTACAGACGTATTTCCTTTTAATACAATAGCTGCTCCTATTAAAGGCTCATCGTTCGCATCAAGCACCTTACCTTTTACTAAAAAACCGCTTTGAGCAGCCAATGTTAAACTGCTTAGCAATAAGAAAAAGGACAAGATACTTCTTAAAGCCATACAACTCCTTCCAGACAAGGAGTCACTTACAGAATGTTGTCTTATGTTTTTCATCATATTAAAAATAAAAAATAGTTTTCCCTTATAACTTCATAACACCGCATCGGTATGAGTTATCAACTGCAATCAAAAATCTCCCTCATAATAATAAATTTAGAATACAATCATATTAAGATTATTCCATGGCACAATCTTTTCACAAAGATACTATTATAACCTAAAAAAAACACATCTATAGTTTAACTAAAATTTTCTTATATGTTACATAGCTATCCAATATGTTACATATGTTATTACTTATGATACAACAAATATAAACAACACTTAAATCAATTCGTTTTAGCATAAAAACATCTTAGAAACTGTTTAAAATTTATTGAGAATAAACGTTATTGCGTAAGCATCCAAAATTGGCGTATTGACTAGCATGGCTCTTTCACATACCTTCGTGCTAAACTTAAAACTCGAAAGATTATAGGGGCAGTTTAAAAGTTCCGTGGAATCCCAGCCCTAGCCAAAGATAGTACATACCCTATACAAGAAGAATGGAATATCAGCAATGCCATGTAGCTGTGCCCTAAATCCTTTGATTTTAGAGTTCAGAAATTCTGCTGCAGCATTGGTCGATCTGTTCAGGAAATAGTTCAAGACGTATTCTTCCTTTGATGGCATTCCTTGCCGCCTTGATCTCCCGCAGTGTACATGCATTGACCTCCTTGTACCACTCGTGCAGCTTTTCCTTAGCTTCCTTTCGTATTATATGCGACTTGAAGGTTGCCCGCACTTTACAGATGAGTGAGTAGGCTTCTTTCATCTGCGGGTATTGCCCAAATAGTATTCTTGCTCTTTCCTTCTTGCTATCACCCCATTTATCACCAGACTGTGCAAGCATATTTCTGGAACGTGTGAGCATCTCCACTTTGGTTTCATCGTTGGTCAGCAGCGTTGGCTTGTATTTCTGTTTGCGTATGCGCTTGCGTCCTCTGCGTTCCTTCTTATTCCTGGGATGCTTCTTACGGTAGTATGCCCTTTGTTTGGCCTTTCTGTCTTCGTCTTGCACAAAGGCTGCCGCTTCCTTCCTGGATTCGGTAACAGCCAGTCGTTTGAATCGTAACCGCATCTCCTCAAGTCCTTCACACAGCCGTTGTACAATATGGAAGCAATCAATCACAATGGTTGTCTTGGGGAAGCATTGCTTGGCTATGCTGAACATCGAATCGCTAAAGTCCATGGTTATCTCGGTCACCTTTTCACGCTCTGTCTCAGGAATTTTCTTCAGAACAGCAGACACAACATTAGCCTTCGTCCTTTTGACTATGGCTATGACGGAACCTTTCTTTCCATGTCCGGCCTTATTGAACACGATTGTGTGAACTACCGCTAAACTAAAGATTTAGCGGCTTCAGAGATATCAATACCTCCTCTCTTTTCCTGCTTCTTCCTGCCATTGCTTTTTAGGACGCGAGGTCGGTCATCCACAAGAGGACAGTCCACAGGCTTGACTTTCCCACGCTCCGTGGGTAGGGCTTTC